>Ga0126342_10017130_pt1 | contig 12558 bp, 10 predicted proteins | sample Cyp1metagenome_FD_92528 | JGI IMG/M metagenome (GOLD analysis project Ga0126342, IMG submission 92528) | Coral microbial communities from Lord Howe Island, Old Settlement Bay, Australia - Cyphastrea 1 metagenome | ecosystem: Host-associated > Invertebrates > Cnidaria > Coral ...
CGCATGTTTTTTAAATAGTTCCTGGAACTTTGCAAATAGTTCCTGGGAATCTGCAAATAGTTCCTGGGTCCAAACACCAGAAAACAGAAAGGCCCAAATAAAGAGGCCAACGCCGATAGTAAGCTATGCCTCAAAACCTGGTACCATAGGTACCCTAAAATAGCTGGCTAATGAATGTTTATTCCCCCAATATGGTAATAATAGGTTTTGACCCATCCCCATATCTATAGATTTTGTAGAGGTTGGAGTTGTTGCTATATGAACATATAGATATTTTTATTACAGGAACAAAAATCTAGACAGCATTGGATTTGTGTTTATAATCATAAAAATACTTATTGTACCCATATATATATACTAGGTGAGGCGCCCTAGATAGCTAAGTTGACACACACACACAAAACTTGGTTATATAACTATGGGGGTTATGGGGAATAATGAATATAACTATAGTCAATGAATATATAAAAGAACTTATAACTGGGGGGTCCCGGGGGGGTCTCACCTTGTATATATATATACATATAGCATTGGAATTCTTTATATCCATAAAATGTCTCATTTATATATATATATATGTGTGTGTGTGTCGGGTTTTTGTCTATAAAAGAAAAATTGTGTATATGTGTGTATATCCGCTACCCAACCTCCACGAACTACCGTTTAAAACATCTTTCACTTCAATTTGCAGTTTTTGGTACATGTTTGCAATTTTGTGGGAAGCCTAGGTTCAGGAGTTTAACTCTGAATCTACTTTTGGTATATAGTAGATTCGACCCATTGCTAATCATCGAACTAGAGTCAGTTCCCACATCTCCTTGTCTCCTGTTCCTGTCTCAGAAAGTTTGCTCAGACACTCACAGCTGTGAGAGCGCACTGGGATACGCTTCATGCAGAGAAATCTAGGCGTAGATTTGATAGGTCTGAAACATATACCCTCTGGTTATTTAAGATAGCTATGGAAGCCATGGCCCACAAATGATTTTCCCAGCTATAAACCTCCATGTTTAATGGTGAAATCCCCATCTTGAATCCGTCTAAGTAATTTCTTCAACAAGTAGACACAAACGTTTTTTGGAGTTATCTCATTCTAAAATTTCCAAAATATAGTATAACAATGGTATAGTTCCAAAATGATATCAGTATACGACAACTAATATGGTATATAATCCCCATTCGGAACGATTCCCCCGTTCACCATCATTTACAGTGAGGAAACCTCTAGAGCTGGGCCAGTGACTGGGCAAAAAAAAACCTTGAGAACTCATCTCATGTGTATACATGCATATATATATATATACATAAACCTATATATATAACAGTTATACATTGACATATGTATATATATAGAACTATAAAATGTTTGTAGTTTATGGATATAGACATATGTATACATATACGAAGACATACCCTCTGGTTGTTTAACGTCGCTATGGAAGCCATGGCCCATTTATTGATGGTTTATCATGATTTATCGTTCGTAAAAATATGTAATTTCCATAGCAAGCCGTCAATATATCCTCTTATAGGATGACAAAAATCCCCACGAACATCTCCATGAGGACAATGGTGATATGTATAGTTCAATATAAAACGGAGATTATATAAATGACATCAATCTATATACCTTGTGATGTTATAGAATAATAGGAATATGTATAAAGCATTGATCTACAACATTATGGTTCTGAAATACAATAATGGACATCAATGGTTCATGAATGTCTCTAATTATGAATATCAATGAATATCAGTGGTTATATCAGTGGCTATAAATTATAACTATGATAATAATGGATATAGATAAGTATTCCTATTATAACGATTATGAACCATTGATTTTCGGAACAGCTCTCTTTCTACATCAGCGACGGAGTCGCACTTGCCGCCCTTTGTCAAGGACCATCTTCCTGACTCAGTGAGCTCCTGAATTTCTCGGGAAAACAGGGGGATGCTGGAAAGCCAACAAGAAGGCTGGGCGAAATCACGACAAAATGGTGGTGTTTAACTGATTGAACCATGCCAAATGGTGGTTTAACCCTGAAAAATGCTGGCTTTAAATCTTTAAGCTGATTTAACCATGAAAAATTGTGAAAAGTGGTTGGTGAAGCATTTTTCAAAGGGTGCAGATGTTTTTTTTGTTTTTTATGTGTTTTTTTGTGATTTTTTAAGTTTTCAGTCTGGGGCACTTTTCGTTACTATTTGCTACATTTTGGAGCAAAAACTTGTACTTTGCTGAATTTTGGAGCTAAAATTTGCCATTTGCACTGTTCATCGATTTTTCCATGGTGTTCATTGATTTACCCAAAGGTTTCATCGTTGTTTCCATAGTCTTCATTGAGTTTGCCATGGGTTCAATTGATTTGGTTTCAATCGATTTTTCCATGCATAACATGCACCTGGAGAATTTAGGTTGAAGCACAACCGTGTTGGGTCTAAATAGTGGCATTGGATGCTATCATAGTGTTGGTTGGTTTACAGTATGGTTTATTTAGGGTTGGTTTAGGGTTGGTTTAAGGTTTATTTAGTGTTGGTTTAGGGTTTATTTAAAGTTGGTTTAGGGTTTATTTTGGGTTATTTAGGGTTGGTTTAGGGTTTCTTTAAAGTTGGTTTAGGGTTTATTTAGGGTTATTTAGGGTTGGTTTAGGGTTTATTTAAGGTTTATTTAGGGTTTGTTTGGGGTTTGTTTAAAGTTGGTTTAGGGTTTATTTAGGGTTGGTTTAGGGTTTGTTTAAGGTTTATTTAGGGTTTGTTTGGGGTTTGTTTAAAGTTGGTTTAGGGTCTATTTAGGGTTGGTTTAGGGTTATTTAGTTTAGGGTTGGTTTAGGGTTTATTTAGGGTTGGTTTAGGGTTTGTTTAAAGTTGGTTTAGGGTTTATTTAGGGTTGGTTTAGGGTTATTTAGTTTAGGGTTGGTTTAGGGTTTATTTAGGCCTATGTAGGGTTATTTAGGGTCGGTTTAGGGTCTATTTAAAGTCTGTTGAGGGCTGGATTAAGGTACATGTAGGGATACAAAAGGTGTGTGCATAAAGACAGATAGACAGACTGACAGACAGACAGATAGATAGATAGATAGATAGGTAGATAGATAGGTAGATAGGTAGATAGGTAGATAGGTAGATAGGTAGATAAGTAGATAGGTAGATAGGTAGATACATAGATAGATAGACAGACAGACAGACAGATAGATAGATAGGTAAGGCATGGTAAAGCCACAAAAGCCACACACCCACAAAAGCCACAGAAGCCACAGAAGCCACAAAAGCCACAAAGCCAGGCTGGAAGAAAAACAAAAAACAAAAACAAGAAAAATAGCCATCCTTTTTCAAATGGTGGTTGAATGCGGATAGAATGGGAATATCATGCGGGTATCATGGAATATAGCCAACTATATGGGGTACAATCAGTGGAAATATGGAACTGAATCTGCTGGAAGGGGAATGGGAAATATGATGGGTATTTCACCAATCAATGAAATACAACAAGGAAATTCATACAATGATGAAAATATCAACAGCAATATGATGGATGATCCATCACTTGCGGCAGTAAGATGCAATCACTTGCGGCAGTAAGATAAAAAATCACTTGCGGCAGTAAGATTCAATCACTTGCGGCAGTAAGACTCTTCAAAACCAATCACTTGCGGCAGTAAGAAGTGGGGTGTATAAACATATCCCCATAGTGGGAATGGGATATACTGTTGAGGCAATATGATGGGAAAACTCCCGAACAAATGTAGGGATTTAGTGGTATATGACGGGATGTAGAACCAACTCTATGAGGCATTTGGGTGCATCTGAAACTGAAGTACACCTCTAGAACCGGGCATTTGAGCGGGAAAAGCGTTGATGAAGCCCTAAATTTAAAGGTACCCTATTTTCAGACAAACCCATCTACCCTCTGGTTATTTAACATAGCCATGGAAAATCGCCATTTCTAATAGGTAAACCATCTATTTCTATGGGCCATCTATACCATGGCTATGTTAAATAACCAGAGGGTAAGTCTAAGTTGGTCGTTTCCATGGGAAATCCATCAGGCTAGAAGCCCCAGTTCGTCAGCTGTGATTTTTTCTTTGGAACTAGATCAATGGATGGGATCATGGATGTGACTAGAATGGAACTAGAATACTATACCCTCTGGTAATTTGTTACATAGCTATTGAAAATGGCACATTTATACTGGATTTAGCCATTGAAAATGGTGATTTTCCATGGTTATGTTAGTTTACCAGAGGGTAGTTAGATTTTCGTGAATACGAACCAACTACAGCCAACTAGGGAGAACCACCTTCTACTGTTCTGTTCCATGTTTGGCCCCCTTGTTTTTGCTGTCTGTTGTGTGCCAGCTTCGTACCAGGTTTCGTCTGTGTCGCTTCACAAACGTTGCATCAGAAACATGTAGAAATAGTTCTGATGCTAAAATCATGTTTAATTGGGGTTTTAATGAGGATTTAAGGAGGAATTAATGTTAACTTTTGACTTCAATTTGGGTTCTGATGAGGGTTGATAATGTTGATATAATATAGGGTTAATACCAAACTGTTTCAATAGAAACGGTACATATTATCTCAAGTGAAGAATTTACGGGGAGCTCTCGTTTTTTGCGCTCAAATATCGGTTTTACGAACGGACTATAAACTTCCATCTGGCACGGGGATGATGTGAAGTCAATCCCGCACCGGGGCACCGTTGATGTGAAGTATATAGATGTCATTGGTTTTGAGCATGAGAAACTTGGTTTTGGTCTTACTTATCATGGTAGTTTTATCCACAAAATACATGTGACACCCATCCTATCTTTGGCAAGCTGGAACCCAAAATGACCCTCATTTTGGAGGTTGCGACCATTTGCGACCCAGAAAATGGAGGGTTACCGAACCAAATAGAGATCATTTGGGCTCCAGGAAAACACTAATGATAATGATAGTCATGATCATGATCATAAGGATGCTGGTTATTATGATAGTACATTTGTCAATGGTTGTGGGAATTATTATGGTAATTATAAGCATGATATCATATACCGTATGGTTATTTAACATAGCTATGGAACAGGACCCATCTATAGATGATTTGTTGGTTCAATGGTTTGGTCCCTATGAATCACCATTTTCCCATGGAAATGCCATGGTTGCCACCAGACACGCGCCTTGAAGCCGCTGGCTCTCAAGAGCTTGGTGCAGGCCGTCACGCAATGGTACCTCGGATGAAACAACCAGGGGATGATGAATCGGGTATAGTCAGTACATATGAACATGCTGTGTATGTGTATTTATATATATATACATATATATATATGTATGTATATATATATATGTACGTATACATACGTAATTGTATGTATGATTTTTTTTTATACATGTCTATATATATATGAGTACATGATAGTACATGTACATATAAGTATGTACTTAGGTATATATGTATCAAGTGTAAAAGTGTGTAAATACATACGTATATATATATAATCAGTGAATATATATAGAAGTATATGGCTGGATCTGTCGACCCGGACGAAGGCACCAGTTCGATTGGGATGTTCTGGGCAGGGTACAGTATAGCTATGTATAGCTGCTAGGTGTATCATGGTGTGTATGTTGATGCTGAAACTCACCACAATTTGATGCTGAAACACCCATTTGTCGAGGTTGTCTGATGTATTTTCATGTATTTTCCTGGCTCAAACTGGCTTCCGGGCCATGAAACGTTTCATGGTCACTCAGCGCTGCACGGTGAGCCCGTCTCATTCACAAAGTCCAGGAAGAGCTGCGCAGCCTTTGTTCAGTGTCCAGAGTGGAACGTAGTTGTGAATACCATTATTATATACATTATGATACTACTGGTATACCACTATAGTTGTTCATAATGGGATTATGCCTTCGAAGTGTCCATAAAAATTACTGTATAGTATCATGTTTGAATATAGTTGTGCAACTATAATTCTGCTCATCTGTTTGTCCAAAAAGGTTTTGAGATCTTTCGGTTCGATTTAACGAGATGCGTGACGAGCTCGGTTCGATTTATCAACCCGATCACCATGGAAGGGATCCTCGGAGTTTCCTACCAGTTTGGTGGTTGACCAACCCTACCCCTCTGAAGAATGATGGACTTCGTCAGTTGAGATTATGAAATTCCCAACTGTTTCTGGAAACATCAAATTCCATGGTTCCAGTCACCACCAACCAGCTATAGATGAAATAGGGATGGAATGCCCACAGCTGGTATATGTCTATAGTTGATAGTTGATTACAGTACCTATTGAATACCATTCACAACTATAGACCACCACTGTTGATGAAAAATCAACCAATCCTCTGGCCATGAAACATGGTTCTGGTTGGGTTGATCACAGAGAACCAAGAAAAATCGTCTCTGCGTCTCTGCGTCTCTGCATGTCTTATGTTTCTCTTTGTTTTGGGGATCAATTTGACAGAGTTGCTCCCAACATCCTGAATACCACGGGGTGGATAAATTGGATAGAAAAAAGAGCAACCTTGGGGTGGCTCAAAATGGTAGACCAAGATGAATGGTTTTGATGTTAAATGGAGGTTTCCAGAAATGGCGGGATCCCCATAAAATCATTGCTGTCAATACTACAATTGTCTCATGACTTGGATGATTTAGGGTATCCCCTATTTTAGGAAACCTCCAAATTCTATCATGGTCAGCCTTTTGAGCTTTCCAAAGGTACACCACCACGGCCCCAACACATCACCCGAACTCCTTCGCAGCCGTCGACATCGCGGCCACCAACCGCGGCGATTTCGCTACGCCGCCGGATCCCGATGCACTTCGAAGCTAACCATGAGCCGAAGCAACCAGCGGTGGGGAGAACTCCGAATGTTTTAGACAAGAAGCAACTCCCAAATCCACTTTGTTCAATCGGATGTGACATGGTCAAAACATGTTAAAACATGGTGGTCATCTATAGATTCCATAGAATCCTCACAGCGGGTGTATAAATTCCCATCCAAACATTCAAGTATTGATGATCATCCCCCAATATGGGTGCACCAAGTTTCCACCTGCAGGACAAACATGAACATGTCGGATCTGTCGGATGTAACCAGCAAAGAAACATCGAAAAATTGGCCTATTAAGGCCTGGATGTGGCCCGTTTAGTTCGATGATTTGCCTATTAAAAATGGTGATTTTCCATGGGTCTGTTACTTTACCAAAGGGTAGCATCTTCTAGCGAATGCTATTTTGGTTGAATTTTGGTGTCCACTAATTTAAGCAAAACCCATTGCTCAGGGTTTACAATCACTCTCGATGATGAGTTTTCAACACACCGCCCAAAATCTGGCTTAAGAATATAAAAAAGGTGTGCGAAACTGGGATAACCGACAGATTGGTATTTTCAAGCCATCTCAAAAATGTAATCCATTTTGACCAACATCCCCTATAATTTCAGGTTGTTAAGTAGCAAACTTCATTGAACATCATCGAAAACACTTTCGCTGAAGTCCTCCAGTGAAAACATCAGCTATATCCCCATGTTCATCGGGTTCGCATTCTTTTTTGCTGCTGGGGTTCCCCTGGTTACATCTTGAGCACCTGAGTCATGTTCCACCTTTTAATACCCAGCAAAAACTTCACCTTTTGATCTTTTCAGCTGGTTCGTATACAATTTCACAAATATGGTCCAAAAAAAGGAATATTGTAAAACTATAAGCTTCCCTCCAGTAATCAAACGTGGCAATGGAAAATTCGCCAGGTATGATTTTCCCAGCTATAAACCTCCATTTATGAGTGATTTCGCAGCCACGTTTGTTTCTTGGAGGGTTTCCAATCAATGAAGATCATTCCCATCATACGAGTACACCTTTTTTCCACGAATCCACTCAGGGATTTTCACCATGATTTTCGGTCAGGTTACCGGTCATCATTGCCCCTGGAACATCCAAGCACTTGGAGGATCAATCATAGGATCTGCTTGGGAACTGCTGATCAGTAAGCCACTGGTTGTGATCCGATTCGGCCTGGTTTTTCGTGGCAAATTCCCCAGCTTCATGGGTTTAAAACACCAGTTCCTACCCAGTGACATCCAGTCTCAAAGTAGGGTGATCTCCCAAAAACCTGAAATTTCCGCAATTTTTCATGGTCACTTGGGCATGGGTCAAGTCACCCTGTACCCCTATAAAAAAACACATCAAAATAGCTGGGATTTATGAATGCTCATCCCCTAAGAAAGTCTATCTATAGTACTATAGGATTCTATAGCTATTGATCCATAGCCATTTAAGGAAAGTATGCGGGTATAACCACGTGGACAAATCCTTGACTACCGCAGGGCACCCAGAGTCGTTCGTCCCGATTTTTCGCTGGATGCTGGGCCAACCTGCCAGCAGCTTGGACGCCAACATTCGCTGGTTATCGTCCGTGAAACCGGCAGACTCTTTCGCGACGTCAGGACGTCAGGGTACGTCAGGAAGTTCTGGGGCGCTTGTGGACATGTCAGGATATGATGTCATGATGTGTTGCTTGATTTGTTTTTCTGAACCCATAGGAATTAGGATACTGTATGACTTTCTCACTCAAATATTCAAGTGCTGATATAATCCATAAAAATTGGGAACGTTAACACTTCCAATGATGCAGAGGTGGTGGTTTCAAGCCCCGTGACGGAGTCATTCACCAGCGACTAGATCAAGATGACGAAAGACATGGATAAAATCTAGAGTTGACAAGTTGACAAGAATATGTGTGTTCTTTTAGGTTTGCACGGGCAAAATATACCTTTTCAATTATACATTGCTCCGATTGTACTACCAATTGACACCAGACTTCGGCAAACAAAGTGGTGCGAGACCGTCGCTGCACAATCCGCTCCACCCGTAATCCAAGACTTTCACTCTCTGTGCCTCAAGACTTTGTAGCCACCCTTTCTGTCCCTGAAACAAAATATAATTACGAATATTCTGTATATATATATATATTTAATTATATATATATATCATACCTATACATTCTATATGATACACGTATATATATATTTATGTTGTTGCAGGCTGGTTTCTTGCACTTAACCGTATCTAGATATATAATGGAAGCCAGCCCGACCTTCTGGCAATACCTTTCTAGTTTTTCACTGCCTTAGAAATGTCATCAAAAATTGAACAAAAAGGAAAGGCAATCTTAGATTAGATACCCAGCAAAATGTGTTTTTAAGAAATGTGTTCAATGGTCTGTAGTACATATGCCCATTTGTGGAAGGAAGAAACAATGTATGATAGTATGATACCATTCATGTTAAATTAATCATGTTTAAAACCCACTCGTATAAAATATTCGGGCAGTGTAATATAAGAATATGCGTTGTATATATACGTTATTTTTACCCACTTGTACGCAGGTCATGATCCAGTTCCTGTTCAGCAAAGAACGTACGCTTCGATGTTCAGCTTCCTGACGCCCCCCTCACTGCAGCTGCACTGGGGAGGCGCCTTAGTCGCTGCTGGTATCCCTATATCAATTCCAGCATGTTTTTCTATGAAGGTGGCTGATTACTAAGCCATGGTTGTTGGTTGCCCATGTATTCTAGTTACCCTCTGGCAATCTGTCACAGTTTTCGAACTGGAAATTCACCATTTAGAATAGGTAAATCATGGTAAATCCACGAACTAAAGGGACTTTTGATAGCTAAGGTTATCATCTGATTACATTATCGAAGGGTATATCATATCCTATCTACTAGTATCCTTGAGATGGTGCGCGATCACTTGCCCCCCGTGAAAACGGCCCCTTCGCTACCTTTCCAGCCACATGTTATAAAAACGAGAATGACATGCCCCATTTTAAAAATACTGTAACATCCCCATGATTGTGTTGCGCAATCTTATTGGTGATCTTTTGGTTCCATTATTGTTTATAAGAATGGGGTCAGATTCCATAAAATCATGTAAAATCCCAATGAAACTATGGGTAAAATGCCAATGAAACTATGGGGAACACCGCGAAAATCGGATGTACAAATCGCGATCAAAGCCGAGTCGACCACCTCAGAGCCAGAGCGTTCTGCGGGAGACGAAGATGGGATACTCAGCGCATTGGACCGCCTCGGCTGATCCGTTGGTCAGGCGGAAGACCCATTCGGCGTAAGCACGGTGAATGGGGAAAAGGGATAGAAAACGGATGATCAACCTTGGTGACAACGGTGACAACCATGCCGGGCATCATGCATTTTTCATGGAAATGTTCGGGGTATACCCCATTTGTTCAGAACCTGTTGGATCATGTTGGTACACACACTGACCAGCCGCTGAGCCGAGGCGCCATGTTCCGAAAGAGCGTGGGGTGCGCCTGGAAAACTGTGCAATGCTGCAACACTTCAAGACGTCGACAGGTGGAGGTTTCTTAAGTGATGGGGGTACCCCAAATCATCCAAGTCAGTAGACCATTTTAGTGTTGAAACCCATGGTGACTTGTGGACCCATTTTAGAAAGCGATTGTGGAATGAGTACTCTTTGTCATGGGTGTGCCCGGAAATTAGATGCCTTTGTAAGTGACCAACTATTACCATGATATTGGTAACTGGTGTAGAAATAGTTGGCAAGATCTATTACCTGTTGGTAAACATATCTGTAAAACCCTGTGCAACTATAATCACCCTGAATTAGATACAATATGAATGTTCAAACATATTCCAAATCTAGTGATATGTTTTTTTCAGTATTCTATATACTCCAGCATGACTATAGCTGGTACGTGGTTTGGTTTGCAACCCAGCAGAAATTTACCAGCTACGGGGCGGGGGGTGTTAAACAGCACACCCAGTGACTGACAACATCCCAAGGAAGAGCAGTTGTGGGTAGTGTTTCTCATGAAAAGCCTGTGAGAGAACCACTGAAACATCATGAATATTCAAGTGATGAATCAACTGTTAAAGTAATATATATATATATATATGACAGTTGATTGGAAATTTACCCTCTTGTAAACATACAAAAAAAAACATGGAAATAACAATCTTTCGTAGGTAAATCAAAGAAAATTTCAGTAATTTGAAAAGCCACTTAAGAAGCATGAAATATATATATATATACGTATGATCTTTACCATCTAAATATCATCTAGAAGATCTTGATATCATCTATACATCATCTATAGATCATCTGTATATATACATATTTATATATACACATAATGTGTATATATATACAGACATATGCAATTATATATTGTATATACACATCCATAACACCTTCCAGACACCTTCGCGAAATGTCCTGAATCCATTCACTGAAAAGACGATCGCAACGAATTATTTGACACAGAATCCCACAACTGTTCATTGTGTGTCTGTAATGGTGTATGATCAATACTGGCTTATCATTGGGATTAAAATCAGATATTAATGGGATGTTCATGGAATGTTCATCTGGTTGGTGGTATACCTACCCCTCTGAAAAATATGAGTTCGTCAGTTGGGATGATGACATTCCCAACTGAATGGGAAAAAAATGTTCCAAACCACCAACCAGTTCATTGTGTGTGTGTGTCTGTATTTTTATGTATTTGTGTATGCATTTATGAAACTATCTATAGCAACCCTAAACAAAAAAAACAGATTTGGCAAAATCCTGCTGCAACTAGCAAGGTATCTTTTACCTGTTCTTGTTGGTGGCATTGTCGGTACTATCCAAGGATGTAATATAAATCCCACTGCATAAGCATGTAATTATATACCTACAAATATATATATATAACTATTATGATTCAAACATGGTTTGCTGGAAATTCCCCCATCTAGTTCGCAAAAAAAAATAGACAAGCTTTAAACCTCCATTTCAAGGACATTGCCAAATTTAGTTTCCAGCATGGTTTCCTAAAACATCCATTTTTCATCCAGGTATTTCCCAGCAACGGTTCTGAGGCCTGAATGGAGTAGCGTTCATCGTCGTCATTGGCCAAGTATCGGAGCTCCAAGCCGGCCGAGGCCTGGCTGCTTTTGTCAGGCCTGGTTTTCATCGAAAGAAATCATAGAGCTGTCTCTAGTCATGATAATAATATGATGTATAATATATTAGATATAAATAACTATGATGGATTATGTATTATACTTATATACATGTATGTGTATATATATATATATATGGATATGGATCATATACATGTATATACATATATATATATATATACACTGTATATACAGTACATTTATATCTATATAGAAACAAACAAATATGTATTTGTGTATATGTCATGAAATCATGGATGGGATGATAGTCTACTTGATGGTTTGTCCCTTCGCGGCTTTCCATAGGAATTTGAACCACGCGACAAAAATCGCCGTATTATATATATATACATATATATATATATATATTGTGAATCTAATCCCCGATTAGATATCCAATTTGGGATTCTCCTGAACCTCTGAGACTGCGAAACCCTGTTTTCGCTTGCCAAGTGACAACCTCCCTCCCGCCCGTCTGCGGACGGATAAGCGGCGGCCGGCGACATTCATGTCAATGGCCAAACTGGAACATGGGATCCCTGTGGACATGTTGATGCAAAGCAGGAACAAATGACATTCATGTTGGAAAAATCACA
>Ga0126342_10017131_pt1 | contig 12558 bp, 16 predicted proteins | sample Cyp1metagenome_FD_92528 | JGI IMG/M metagenome (GOLD analysis project Ga0126342, IMG submission 92528) | Coral microbial communities from Lord Howe Island, Old Settlement Bay, Australia - Cyphastrea 1 metagenome | ecosystem: Host-associated > Invertebrates > Cnidaria > Coral ...
CGTACCACTTCCATCGCACCACCGTACCGTACCATCATTTAACCGTACTACTTCCATCGTACCGCCGTACCGTACCATCATTTAACCGTACCACTTCCATCGTACCACCGTCCCGTACCATCACTTAACCGTACCCAGACACTGTATGTACCCTACATTCCATACAGAACAAAAAGTGTATTACACCTACTTTGGCAAATCATAAGTCATAAGTCATAATAGCTCTAAAGGTCTGATGAAAAGCTGGCACCTACAGGTAACAAAATTGTATCCAAATCTAACATAACATAACTATAATATATAATACAATACAACTATGTGAGACTTGGTGCCTTTTAGTTTTGTTTTCATTACTTCCTGCCTATGGGGCAATGTTTTCCTGGAAGATAGACCTTGCCGTCTGGCTTCTGGACCGCTTCAAGTTGACCAACTGAATCCACTACCTGAAAATCTAGGTTGAATCGAGGACCCTGCTTCGGATTGATACCAGGTGAGCCGGCTGAAGCTGAAGCAGACACCGGCGCACTTGATGATTGCGACGGAGGGTCCCTAACCACACACTGCCCATGCTCCTGAACAGTTGGTTTTCGTTTCCCAAAACAATGATAAACAAAAATAATACAACAAAAAGACCATATACAAATAACAACGCTGACACAAACAGCAAACAATCTTGAATCTTGACTTGATCCTTGACTTTGTTAAATACTTCAACCAGCTGATCCTCCCTAAACCAAAAATGTGATAGATTCAGAAATATAAACAAAGGCTCAGCTATGTGTGAGGACTCCCAGGCATTCCAGAGCTCTGAATCGTGAACTTCATCTGCATCCGAACCCAAATCAGAAACTGGATTGGGAATGTCAACCTTTGCCGATTTTGCTTTGCGTCCCCGATGTGCACCTGCAACAAGAGTTTTCCAAACACATAAAACTTGAAAATTGAAAATCCGTTGACAACAAACTAGCTCACCAAGTCCAACACAACTAGCTAAATCGAACCAAATGATAAAGTTGAGCGCATCAAAGCGCCTGGAGCAACCTTTCGTTGTTTGGATTTGGTACCGCTGTCTTCCTTTGGTTTTTTCCTTGTTGTAGCCCTCAAAAAACTACCCACAGCATCCCCTGCTTTCTCTTCCTCTTCAGATGAGCCCACTACATCTTCCACGGCAACGCGATGCCAAGCATCACATTCAGGAAGCTCAAACGTCACGCTTCCGAAACTCTCTACCTGGGCACCGCTAGATGACCCTAGGGTGGTCTCAGTCATGGGTCGAGAATCAAGCTCATATAATATTGCTACTCATATCGTATATTGTTTTCAAGCTTCAAACAAATATACATGAACCGAAACATCAATAAAGTAAAACTTCTGTTTAACATATCTTTTGACTTTTGACAACTAAGTCCAACACTCTGTAGCCAACGCATGTCCAGAACCATTGATGACCAGCATCTTCTTCTATATCGTTCAAAAGGTTGCTCAGATCTCTTGAGAGTTCGGTTTGTGTAAAAATGACTGGACATTCGTTTGATCTAGACAGCTTTGGGGTAGCCATCCAAGTGTTGCCCCTGAAAGGCGCTGCACACCATTCCCACCAATCGGAATCGTAGGGGTTGTACTTACACTTGCACAGAACCCAACACTTCACATGTTGACTCCTTAGCTGAAGAAAACGAAAACTAAGAAACAAACATAAACAAACCATGTTGTTTGGCACTTTGGACTCGGATTGAACAAAAAGCTAATGCTTGAATCAAATCAACCAAAATCTACAACACAATTATAGTAAGAATTCTCGCCCAAGCTCAGATTCACATCCTTCAGGATCAAAAGGCTGTGGGGTATCCCAACCTTCGGGCCCATGTTTTTCTTCCCTACCAAATGTTTTCGCCTGTGATTTGCAACAAATTGACGTATCTGACCGTTGATTTGGCTGAAGATTTGCATGCTCTTGATGGTCTTGTGGCAAAAATTGTACCCCTCCAAACAACCAACCCTCACAGTGTGTTCCGGAAAAGCGCATGGCTCGCCAATCGTGGAACCTGTACGTTGACGCCATTCCCCACTGAATTGTTTGACAAACCCAGTACCATATGCAGCATCTAATGTTTCCTTGCTCAAAGCATGATCAACATCGCCCATGCCCAAGACACCAAATCCAGTAGAAGCATCAGCATCCGTGTCGTCAAGAGAACTGGCCAATGTAAGCTGAGAGAAACGCTTGGGTTCTTCTTGTTCAACAAATTCAATGGGGACCACTGCGCTCAAAGAGTGTACCGGTTTGTCCAAAACAACCAGATTGCTGTTGCTAGTGGTTTTGCGTTCCTTGTTCAAGGTTCTTGCTTTTTGTCGCCACACTTCCCTCAAAACCGTTGTTTCAGGAGTATTTGCTGACCATTCGGCTTGACATGATTCCATAATTCTCTTTCTGCAATCCTCTTTGCTCTCCCCAACAAGTGGCAATCTTGTAGCCATGGCTGTTGACCAAAAAAGAGAATATCCATTGTATACTGATTTCGACAATGCTTCTGAACCTAATGTTGGTTTAAGGATGGGGAATTGGGGTTGTGAATATGGTACATGAAAGTATATGCCACACAGGGAAACATCTTTTTAGTTGTGCCATTAAACTAACATTTTAAAAAGTAAATAACCGAATGGTAACAAAGTAACTTGCAGCTGTATAAACAAGCAACAAATAGGAACAGCTAAAGACCCAAACTCATAATAAATCAGTTCCATTTTAGCCCAAAGAACTATGGTTTTCTGGTTGCGCTTGCTGAGACTGATGCTTCTTGCATGCCACCACATGACCCAAATGTGCTGATTTGGCTTCAGCTAGGATGTGCTTGCAACAAACGTTGTGTGTCAGATCACGTCGTCCTCTTGATGTCTTTGACATAGACTTTAATCGTGCAAAGGCGTTTTCGCAAGCAATATTGCAAATGCTGCCTTGGAAGGCAGCCTTCAGTAAATACCAATGCTCTCCTCCAGGCATTATCTCATCAGAGCATGTGATAAGTTGATGCAATGGCTTTGCAAACCCTTCATCCAAGCAGCATTCATCAGTCTTGACAAATGCTTCAGCCAGCTCTGATTTGTGCTCTAGGGACACCTCGTCGTTCACCAAGAGTGCTAGGCTCCATGGAAATAGCAAGTAGGGTTTCACCATTCTACTCCATGTTTGCCCCACAGCGGACACCAGGCACCAAAAAGAAGAGGAGATAAATGTTGATGGTGTCTCCCCAGCAAATCCTCTTTTGTTTTTGGTGTACAAAATCATTCTGTAATAGTAACACTACCAGTGACCATTATATCTTTTAACGCCCGTCGGAGTCGAAATACTAACTGTACTAAATATTTTTAATACAACAACAACTGATTAACACATTCTAAATTCTAAAATTAAAACTCCCCAGACCCCTCCCACCATGCCCACAACAACCATCCTTGAGCTAGTTCCTGCAGTGTGACATCATGATCCCGGCTCATTCTTCCGGTGAGCATGATGTCCAAAAGCTGCTTGACTGCAAGCTTGGGTGGTGCAGACTCGGAGCACATAACTGACATCCTGGAAGATCCTACGGTCACCATTGCCGCTTCATCTTGCCATGACATAAACTGCCACATGACTTGCTCAAGAGGACCGGCGGTGACTGCATTGATGAGAAGGTCATAAACAGTATCAGAACGGTTCAACCACACAAAAGTCTTGAATGCCTTCACCCTCATTTCCTTTTGAAACATCTCAGTCGATGATGAAGGAAGTAATGAAGCTTCCAAATACTCTGCTGCAGTGATGGGCATGTTGCTTTCATCATAAGATGCCCTCAAAGATGAAAATTGTTGTTTCTTTGTGAACTTCTGATGCATTCCATTGAACCCGCGTACCAAAATGTTGTGGTAGGCTATGGCGCTCCTATAGTGGCCAAACAGAAACCACCAAACACTTGGCAACAACCCAACTTGATACGATACTATACTATACAGTGTAGATCAGAAACCAAAAACTATAACTTCACTAAACAAAAAAACAACTGCAAAACAAGGTTGTGATGCAGGAAAAAACGGCAAGAACTGCCACAGGTAGCCCACCGGCTGATTGCAGGAGTCGTAGGCTTTACTGCGAAGATAAATCCCTTGGGTGTTGTGGTGGATCAGGAAACAAATGCTTCTAGTCTGTATGGCTACGGTGACTAACTACGAACCACCTTTATTGTTGAAGTTGAAACTTGAAACACAGCTAAGTTTTTTTCTTTTCTGAAATCTTTGCCAGCACAAAACATAATATTATTATTGAAGTTAATGAGGGGAAAAGCAACATAATTGCACAAAATATAAAACTAGGATCCAATACAGCCAGAAGAAGTTTTTTCCTTGTTTCAGCTAGCCCCTGTCGACAGCAGTAGATTCCCTTGCAATGGTGTGTGATGTATGGCAACCCCCAGTCGCCATTATCGATCGCCAACATTTCCTCTGCCCTCTCCCACCGTGATGATTTCTCATTGGGCTTGGGGCCCAAGATAACCTCTAACAAAGCAAGGTTTCGTCGATAGATCCGTGGGTCAGGCCTTAGTTAGTTAGATCAAGATTGATCTGATGGATGTATTGTATTGTAAAAGATGCAGAAACAACTAACAACACACAGAGAATCACTGATGTTTGATGTTTGATGCTTGATAATGGATGGGAATGGGATAATGAAATGATAAAGATCAATGATCATCCTGATGACTGGTGAATGACGGTGATAGGGGAGATGATGATCATGATGATGATGATGATCATGATGATGATGATGATTGATGGTGATTGATGATGATTGATGATGATTGATGATGATTGATGATGATGATTTTGACGATGATGATGATGATGGTGATGATGATGATGGTGATAAATTATAAATACGATCATGGGCCACGCGAACATGATAGTGATGAAGGTTAAGGTGATCAATGATATATGCTAGTGATGGCATGATGGCGGTGAAAAGTTATGATTTGATAGTGGCGAGCTGTGAGGATGATTATTTTTTGCTGAAGATGAAAAGATAATACACATAGTAACGGATGATGATGTTGATGATGATAAGCAACGGGCGATGAACGATAGTGAAAAATGACTAAGATTGAAAGCTGATGAGTTGATGACGAGTTGATGCTATGTTTGGTACCCATGTTGATGGTGCTGTTGTTTCCTGATGATGGTGATGATTGAAGATGACAGGGGCAATGATGATAATCATGAATCATGCATGTTGATTCGTGTGATCCCGCCCAATCATGATGATGATGATGCTGATGATGTATGCTGATGTTATAATGGTGATGATGATGATGATTCATGATGATGATGATAATTCATGATGTTGGTGATGGTGATGATTCATGATGATGATGATTCATGATGATGATGACGATGATGATGATGATGATAATGATGGAAAGAGTGGTGGGTGATAATGTTGTTCGCGACGAGTAAATATATCTATTCATTTACTACTTGATGATGATGATGATGATGATGACGATGGATTTGTTCAAGCCATCCTGCCCCTTCCCTCTTTCCGATCCTATTTTTTGTGGTGGTAATCATAGGATTTTTCTGGTGATGATCATGAGTGTATGGTCACTCAACTAAATTTGGGTTCAAGGACTTCAGATTTTTAAATTGGCTGAGCACTTAGGGCCGACCTTGTTTCACAAAACGAAAGACCACCATTGGTAAGCTGACCAATTCAGAACAATTCAAAAGAATCGCGTTTTGATTCTGAAATCGCAACATCACGCAAACAAATTTACAATGCAACGCATCATCTTGATCATCTTGATCATCATCATCATTATCATCATTATCATTATCATCATAATCATCATCATCATCCTTATCATCATCACTACGGTTATAGTTATGATTCATGGCCACTATCATTCATCATCATTCTCCACCAAACTATCATCATTTGTCATCAATCATTATATTAACAATCATCAGCAACCATCAATCATCATCAAGTGCGCTGCGCCAACAAGCATCATTCAATCATCCATGTACCATCGTCATCATCATGGTCATCGCCATTGGCCTCATCATTGCCATCATCACTACCATTGTCATCCTGGAACCCTCATCCTCCACGTCCACCTCCTCCTCCTCATCATCATCATCATCAGCATCATCATCATTATCATCAAATCATCATCATCATTGGTCATTATCACCACCATCATAATCAAAGAGTTTGTTTCACGATCATCACCATTGCCATCGTTGCCTTTGTCTTTGTCAAAATCATCGGTCACAATTGGCATCATCATTGAATCATCAGCATCATGGATCATGATCATCAATCACCACCATCAGTTATCAACAAGCAACATTCACCATGGACATTATCATCATCATTCTCATCAATCATAAATATAACTTTTCCTCTGTCCATTCATCCATCCATCCATCCATCCACAATCAGCCGGGTCACGGATCAAAAGATATGCGCACCGATGCATCCACCAGCAAAAAAAATTCCACCTGCTTGAGCAAGCCAAGATAGTTTGACCCACTGCTCATCCATCCAGACGTGAAGAACCTTAGCCCAGCTAAGAAAAAACCGGGTTCCGGAACAAGAAGCATAGCTGTATGCAAAAAGCCGACACGAACACGTTCTGATATCCATATCGTTTTGTCTGCATGTTGCGGAATACTAGCTGGTATCATATATCAATGTTAGTTGAGATCAGAACGAACTGGCTTTTGTTAACACATTTTTTGGTTGGCCAGTGTTGCCATTGCCATAGTCATGGCATTGCCACTAAAAGTTGTTTGCAAAAAAAATGTTGCAAACTGTAAACTGTGAACTACGTTGCTGCCGCTATGTTGCTATTGCTGTTTCTGGTGGTGATGGTGTTGTTATTGCACTTGTGGTTTGGGCCAAGTGCTAGTAGCTACTAAACTAAAATTCTAATAGTACCAGTGCTAGTGCCAGTACTAGTAGTAATAATAATAGTAGTAGTAGTAGCAGCAGCAGCAGTTGTAGGAGGAGGAGTTTTTGTTATTGGCGGTTGGCTGGCTAGCTGGCTGGCAGGCTGGTTTGTTGGTTGGTAAAAGTTTGATTCTTATGATCTTGCGATTCTTGTTGAAGTTGTTGGCAATGTCGCCGCTGGTGTTGTCGTCGTTGTTGTTGCTGTTGCTGCTACTGCTGTTGGTGTTGTTCTTCTTCTTGCTGTTGTTGTTGTTGTTGCTGTTGTTGTTGCTGTTGTTAGTTGTTGTTGTTGTTGGTTGTTGTTGTTGTTGTTGTTGTTGTTGTTGGTGTTGGTGTTGGTGTCGTTGTTGTTGTTGTTGTTGATTTTTCTTGCTGTTGTTGTTGTTGTTATTGCTATTGCTCTTGTTCTTGTTCATGTTGTTGTTGTTGCTGCTTGTTATTGGTTGTTGGCTGTTGGTTGTTGGATGTTGTTTGTTGTTTGTTTGTTGTTTGTTGTGTGTTGTTTGTTTGTTGTTTGTTGTTTGTTGTTGTTTGTTGTTTTTTGTTGTTTTGTTGTTTTGTTGTTTTGTTGTTTTGTTGTTGTTTGAGTTTAGGTGGTCGGGGTAGCAGCAGGAGCCATGCCAGCACTTGTAGCAGCAATAGAAACGGCTTCACAACAACGGCAGCAGCAGGAAAAGGATAATAGCAGCAAGCAACATTGGGAGCAATAGCAGCGGGAGCAGCAATATGCCTTGAAGCCTTGATGGGTTATGATTTGTTTACTTGATTTTGATTGTTATGCTTTGACATGTTGTTGTCATAGTTAGGCTCATTCAATTTCAATGTTTTAATGTATATGCTTTGCCTTTCGAATCAATGGCGTCGTGGTTGTTGTCATTTATTGATCTTGATTCGATGTTGTTGTTGTTGTTGGGGTTGTTTCTGCACATTTTTCATGTATTTCTAAACTGCTGTCGTCCTGATGATTCTCAATGACAATAGCTAGTCTAATTTACAATGTAATGTTGCACTGTGGCTCTGGTATTTGCAAAAATTTCTAGTTTCCAGTTTCCAGTGTCTTTCATTATTTATCAACCAAATCCATGTTAGGCTGGTGTAGGTGGCTTGTGTACAGTATATTTGTTCTACCGTAGTTCTACTACCTTTCTAGATCACATATGTGTTTGTTTGTTTCATTCAATAATATCCTATTAAAAAATAATTTGTTTTGTTTTCCAACACCAGATGCAGTTATTATTGACAATACAAATGTAAGTACTAATAGTTCCAAAGTTTCTAACCACCCGCAAAATGTATCATGTGTTATTAGTCAAGGATACCTGCCCTCGCTTCACAAGGGCAAGAGTCATTGGGGAGAGATGCCCAAGCGCTCTCCAAATTGGTTCCGAAGAGTGGTTGAGAGCATGCCTCAGACACAATACAGAGCGAAACGAAAAAAATACATCCAGAATCAGGATTTAAAATAAATAAAACTACCTTCAAAACAAACAGTTTCAAGTCAAACTGTATTTGTGTGTATGTCGATAGGCTCTGACTGACTACAAAATATAAAACATAGCATTCTTTTACATTACACAAATTTAAGTTTAAAATATTAAATATTATGTTGTTGGTTGTTTTCTTGTCTTATTTTGAACATTTGGCATAAATAAAATATATAATATAACTATACGATTTGAACACCCAAGGGTCATGCTGCAAAGACGATGTAGGACAAACGCATTTGACGGTCGACCCCGCAGAATTCCAACATTGACCATCTTGAGGTTGGAACTTGCACTGTCAGAGACCAGAACCAAAACGAAATATTTGCTGGTAGATGCCCAACCTGTAGTTGCGCTGGCAGAATGTCTTTGGGAATGCTGTTCAAGAACCCCAGAAGATAATCAGAACCACACATGTTCAGTGCACTTAGGAAGTACGTTGGCAACTGGTAACTTCAGAAAGCCATAAACTACAATCCGATTATGGAACTTTGAACTTACTGTTTGTCCATTTTGATATTGTGAAGACATGTTTCTCTGTTACTCCCCCAATACTGTATGCCAGTATGTGTCTTGCATATGCATTGTGCACACACCGGCTGTCTTTGAAAAAACAAACTCTCTCTCTCTCTCTCTCTCTCCCTCATTTCTCAAAGCAAAACTGCAAAACCTGCTCTCTCCCTGATTGCTACTCTGAGTACCAACTTGCACCCAGCAACTCCATAATGGTACTGGATGACGTTTGTGCAGCGCGGCCAGAATGCATTCTGCAGTCTCTGCATCGATGACTGCAGGGCTGATTGGAAGTTGAGAGTACCTGAAACATGCCCCGGAAATTGTTTAGGATTGATGCCTGATTACAATCTCCTATATTCCAGGTGACACGGTGAAACAGTGAAACTGAAATGGATAAGCCATTCAAATTCAAAAACAACTGACCAACTAGTCATTATGATATTTTTTTATCAGTTACTGTATCTCTTGAAATTGCGAAAGGCCAAGTCATTACCTGAAACCGAGAACTAGAGTGAAGCTACGATCTCGAACTTCAAGCAGAGTTACTGGAGCTCACCACGTTTTGACTCCAACTCAGCCAGCAAGTGCGCTTTTTGTACCTGGGAAAACAAGAGACGCACACTTTCAGATTCATTGGGGCTTGCTTTTAAAACGATTTCGGTCAGTTTTAATTAGTTTTAATTGTAGACTACAGTAAATTAGATTAAAGACTCGACTCAAAATCCATGATATGCTGCTGCCGATGGACCAAGAGATGATATGTAGCATCGGATTCAATGACTCCATGCTGCACACCCGACTTGACAGAACTTGCGTCGAATTCCAAAGAAACTGCAACCAAATGGGGTTTCTCCTCGGTTGCTTCAAGGTTGAAACTTGAAGGTTGGAATATCTTGTTGGCAAAGGAAACTTCATCACAACACAGGCTAGGTCTCAATTTGTTCATGCAAAGAAACAAATAGTTATAGTCATAATATAGTTAAAGTTGGTTAGTTTTATGACTTATGATTTATGATGCTATTATCTTGTTACCTGTTGGTTTGGGATTACTGTACTCATTTGGAATTGACTCTTAACTTTACAGCCAACTTGGGTAAACTGGGATGTGACGAGTGTCTGTTTGAAGGCACTTGAGCACTTCCTCCAGTTTGCGCATCCATACTTCCGCCACCGCACACCTAGCCTCAAAACAGTAAGCAACGCAGTAACTCGGAAGCATAGGACATTGGGGTGTGCAGTCTGTTCAGAGAACGACACAACCAGAAAAAAAAACACATCAAACAATCAAACATTCAAAGTGTACCCACATATCACGCAACCAGGAAACCAGTGAGACATGGGACGCACTGACATCTGCCCAAAAAGCAAAACTCTGTGCTGAAAACATAGATGGTATCTTCGATTGAAGTTTCGATATCTTGCCGTTCTTCAACAGAGAAGTGCACGGATGCCCAAACCTGAAGTTTAAAGGGACAGAAGCTTCCCATCACTCTACCTGATTCTTAGGTGCAAAGCTTAATACTTTGAACAAGTGATGTTGGTGTTATTCAATTCAACTCCATATTAAGTTTAATTTTGTTTAAAGCTAAGTTTGCTCGATCTGCCTGATCAAAACAAAACAAAACAACTAAAAGTAAAACAACACGACCACGAAACAAACAAGCAAATCCTCAAGCTTAGGTACGAAGCTTTTAGAAGCATTGCGCTAGTCCAACATTTGTATCTCCCCCGTCCACGAACTTTCTCTGAGCTGTCACAAACATCCCTCTGTCGCACTCCATGTTTGAGACGGAGTCTCTTCAATTCTGACCTGCAGAAGTTTGACATTGGGATAGGGTACAGAGCAATGAGTTCAAAAAATGTGTGATCAACTGATCAATTTTTATTTCTTCTTTTCCTATCCTTTTATTGTCGTAATTGGAATTTTGTTGTTTGCATTGTACAACTTACAGTGTTTTGCAATTTCTACTTGAATCCTACCATCAAAAATCAAAAACAAAAACTTGCCACCCCAGATTGAATAGTTGCGCGCCTTGATTTTTCCATCTGTTTCGTCATCGATTTCCTCACATGCTGCAATTCTTTACCTGATTCCAAGGCATGGCAGTAGTATCACTGAAGCAGAACCAGTGGAAACAAAACTGATGCAACGTACTGTAAATTGAAAGTTTCAGGGTCGTCTACAAACTATTGACTATAAGACTATAACTTCTGTTTTTTTTGTGCATTGTTTTTCCACAGACATCACTTTGTGTCTAGTTTCGAAGTTTGTTTCTATCATCAAGTCAATGTCATATCAATTTCGACATCATGAATCATCACCATCATCAACAACAACAGCATGGTCATTTTCATCATCGCCATCGTTGAAAATGAGTCAGCATTGTCATCAAAACTGAAAGCTGAGTTTGAGCAAAGTCGCATTTCCGCATGAATTTCATGTGGTTTCTAGGACCAGAAGCTTGATCATCCAGATCATCACCACCGGCGTCAGCACCATTGCGTGCATGACAAAGCATTTTTTTGGTAGAGACTAGTGACTAGAGATTCAATTTGTATCAATCCTAATTCAAACTCAATACAACTCAATACCAATTGACTTTCATTGTGGTGTACAGGTTCTGATTCTGATTCTTACCCACGTTGCTTTCGTTGTCCAGAGCCCTGTTCACAATCTCTATTTCATTCACTACAGATCCATTCAAGACCCAAATCAAATTGTTTTCATGAACACTACTGGGGAACTAGCTGATAAACTATGACCCGTGTCTATATAATCCTTGAATTTTAACTCATAGTTGTTGCCAGGGCCAACATGGCCCAGAGAGCGAAATGGCTCTGGTAAAAAATGCTGATGCTTGCCATATCACATCTGCATACCTAATACCAACCCACAAATAATACAAAATATCTAACACCTAGTACTATCTGAATCTAGTGAAATCTAGTATCAACTGAACCCATTGACACATTCAAGCATTTACCAAAACATTCATTCATGGGTTTACATAAAACAATCTTTTCACTTTTCACTGCCAACAACATTGTGGAAAATCATTCCCTGCCGCCCTGTATGCATATGAGAAAACAAAAGTAAAACATCAATATCTAATCTCACAGATATGTATATACATTTGTGTATAGACTCTCCAACAACTAACAACAAACTGCCAACAGTACTGACCACTGTATACATGGGATATTGTAGTATATAACATAACCTCATAGCCGCACCCCATACCATAGTTAAGTTATGTACCCCCTTAGCAGTACCCCGTATCATAGCTATGTACCCCCTTAGCCGTACCCCGTACCATAGTCATGTACCCCCTTAGCCGTACCCCGTACCATAGTCATGTACCCTCCTAGCCGTACCCCCCACCATAGTCATGTACCCCCCTCCCCGTACCCCCCACCACAACCATGTCCCCCCCGAGCCGTACCCCGTACCATAGTCATGTACCCCCCTAGCCGTACCCCGTACCATAGGCATGTACCCCCCTAGGCGTACCCCGTACCATAGGCATGTACCCCCCTAGGCGTACCCCGTACCATAGGCATGTACCCCCC
>Ga0126342_10017132_pt1 | contig 12557 bp, 11 predicted proteins | sample Cyp1metagenome_FD_92528 | JGI IMG/M metagenome (GOLD analysis project Ga0126342, IMG submission 92528) | Coral microbial communities from Lord Howe Island, Old Settlement Bay, Australia - Cyphastrea 1 metagenome | ecosystem: Host-associated > Invertebrates > Cnidaria > Coral ...
ACAGCCAGGCTTGATAGATAGACATTGACCCCAGACGTGGGGCACCCACCTGCTCCCCGGCTCTTTCAGCTTACTGTGTATGAACGCAGTTTGACAGACTTTGGAAGTATGAGAGATCTCTCAAATCCCTGTAATCTGCAAGCATTGCGCATGCACAGTTGCTAGAGCCAGATGGACAAAAACTCTTCTGCGAGAGGGCGAGAGAGAGAGAGAGAGAGTGAGAGTGAGAGTGAATAGATGCGGAGTGTATTGCCAGTAATCTTAAAATATCTTTGGCCATTGCCCCCGTGATGCTTGTGGTGCTTGATCGTCCTTTCAGAGAACCAATTTCTGCACCTCGCAGGCATGCAAGGAGCAAACCGGAAAAGCGGAGATCTCCAGAACCTGTCTCCACACCTGTACGGCCGCTGTGATGCAACACAAGAATTGTCACAAGAATTGTTACAAGACATCATCAGACAAACTTCCAATCAAATGAACGATTACATCACAAATGTGCGAGCGTGAGTGTGGTGACAATGATGAAGATGCCAACCGTGACTAGTGGCTAGGAATGAATAGCTCCAGTATGGGCTATGTTCTTGACGTTTTTTTCTAATGATCAATACTATGATGACGCTGACAGCGATGACGATGGCGAGGGTGTTGGCATTCTTGTTCATAGATTTTTGATGATTTTTGGTTTCATAACGCACAGGGTTCTGATTGCAATGGCTCACACTTTTTGAGTTTGCAGATTTCGTTAGGCAATCTGTGCGTTCGAACTCCTTGGATTCGTCCAGCACATCGTCATCGCCAAGTAGGTGCAATGCCGCACGACATTGCAACTTGTTGCTTAAATCCCGCTTTTTGATTAACATGTTAGTCACTTCAGTGGATCAGACATGTTTGTTTGCAGATGTGAATTGTCCTTTGTGTATAAACATGTTTTGGGTTTGAATGTGAGTCAGACAAGATGTGCATGCAATCTGAAGGATATGTGATGACATGTAACATTCTGTTCCTCGACGAGTTGATTGTAACATTCTGAGTTTCAATCTGTCAGTACAAGTTCCTCGACCACAACATCTTCACCACCCCGGTTGGAGCCAAAACGTCGGCCACTTGGAACTCAAGGGTTTTGGTTCAGAGGCAGCAACCCGTGGAACGCATTGCGGAGGTCCAAAGAAGAAGACATCACAGCCAGAGGGACAACTCAATCAGAGGATTGAGGAGACATCCTTGACATCTCTTGACATTTCTTGACATAATTGGCGCTTTGGCCAGTTTATCTGCGCTGTACAGTATGTTGTTGGAACATCAAATTTTACATTCATTGTGAGGAGCTGCGTGCTGACTTGCAGGCATGAATCTACAATATATACAGTTACATATACTTATCTAATCTTATCTAATAATCTGATGTAATCTGTATGTATATATATAATTATATATATAGAATCTGTTCTGCAATTGGCATATCATGTGGCAAGAACATTTATTTGGCAATGGCAATGACAGATGAAGACTTAACAGCCCTTCAAGCTTGTCTCAGGGATAGGACCAAGAGCTGCAATGTGGGCTAGGCAGTGCGGTCTGAAGCAAGGAGTGATCATCCGAAGGCGCTGCACTGAGCACTGCCCTGTCCAAATTCTTCCGCTGAGAGATGTGAACAGATTGAAATGCGAGACAGGCGCTGCCTACTCTCGTTGAGCTTGTGAAGCTCGAAAACGAACAGAGGCAGCTGCATGTACTACGGTGTTACATATGTGTTACATGGTGTTACTACATGTTACTACCGTACTGCAGCATGTGCAAAATGCCTTGGAAACGCTTCGAGTTACGGCTCAGCTTTGTCAGGATCGATGCGATCAGACAAAGAAGGCAGGATCTGTGGCACTGAAGCTTCAAACATGCAGCATGCCCATGCACAACATTGCACAAGTATACCCTGCCCATGAAACATCATGAACGTGGGCAGAGATCTAAACATATGCAGAATTTATGTTGCTGCCGAACGATGCCCCCATTTTTGCCCTGGCTTTGGCCAAGACTACTTGGAGAGCTGAACAAAGCGTGGTGGCGGCGTGAGGCGAGGCAGCTTGACACGTTGTTTTCCGTGGGAGTCAATCGTTTCTCAGATCAAAATCTGCTCGTGGCCAATTACCGCAAGCGTTTTTCGGTTGTGGCTGGAAATCGGTCATGTTCAATTTCTGCCGAATTCATTGGCACCAAAACTGACCAAAACTAGCCAAAACTACAAGACTCTACAAGACACGGTTTCATGACATACACCGAAATTCACACATTTCCATACATTTCCCCTTTATTCCCATTTACATTTGGCTTCTTGATGCTGGAATTTTCCTGCAACTTTTTGCAACTCTTTGTTTGCTTCCTGAAGCTGGTGTGCCCAGCATAGTTGTGTGTCCAATTTGTGTGTGTGTGTTTCTGCTTCTTGTTTTGCTTTTTCGTTTGCTTTTTGAAGATCCCACATTCCTCCAGGGGGTCACCTGATCCCGACCTGATCCCGATAGGTGCATGGAAGCGTTGCTTGGCATGCTTCCTCGCTTGTGTTGAAGCCCCTCGGCCTCAGAGTAGCTCCACCCAAGCAGTGCGCAAGCTATGTCTGACATATCTTACGTTGTCTTACTGTATAGTTAATATTAATTAATGTGATTTGACATTTGAATATGCTGGAATACTAAGAACATCTAAGAACAGTATAGCTTGTATAGCTAACTAACTACCTACCTAACTGACTAACTAACTAGCTAACTAACTAACTAACCAACCAACCAACTAAGTGACTGACTGACTGACTGACTGACTGACTGACTAACTAACAGAGTAACTGACTAGCTAGCTAACTAACTAACAAACTAACTAACAAACTGACTGACTGACGGACCGACTGACTGACTAACTATCTAACAAACTAACTAACACATTAACTAGCTGACTAACTAACTAACTAACGAACTAACTGACTAACGAACTAATTAACCAACCAACTAACTAATTAACTAAGTAACTAACTAGCTAACTAACTAACGAACGAACGAACTAACTAGCGTACATATAATACATACATAATATGCAATATGTATTTTTCTGTATGTATAAAGATCAATTCCTCTCATGTTATTTCGATGTTTATTCTCAGGGGGCATTGACTTTCAATGGTTGTCTTCTCCCTCCCCTTCCATGAGCCTCCATTGCGAAGTTCTGACCTACTCACAATTGTACTATTTTCATCTATTTTCACGAACCAGCTCATTTTCATACTCCTGTAGACTGTAGAGAAAGTCTTGCTACTGACCCACAGTGTTGTTCTCAACAGAGCCCATGTCAATAGGGTGACAGCACTACAGGACTGCTGAAATGCATCTTTTCAGACCAGGGGCGAAGCCATAATCATTCTGACATCTGTTCAGAATTCCAACTTCCACCTTGGGTGCATTGTGCCTGTAAGATTCAGCTGTGACCTTGAAATGAATTGACCTGAATCGAGACGATACCCCTGGCCCAGTGAATGTATCTCATGGCTTTGAACTCAGGTGGACAGCACGACGGGAAGCGGCTGCCAAAAGCAAGGCATCAGAATGAGACGTGGATAGAAACGGAATGACTTAATATGATTTTCACATTTGCAGCATGTTGGAGCTTACAGCTCGTGTTGACTCATGGGGTGAGTCTTCGTGCAACTGCTGATTTTGTCCAAGTTCTGGACCATGAGGTCTCAGGACTTGGTTAGTCTAGGGTCGCTGCCCGAGACCTTTGTGGTCACATGGTTCAAATTTGAGGCTATTGCAGCCTAAACTGATGGTCAGTGTATCGAGTGAATATTTTACACCAATGGATCTCAATGGCATTACTAGTGTTCCACTGCAGTTAAGCGGATGGAGCACTTCGGTGCCCAAATCCCGCTGAGCTGACTTAGTATTACTGGAGCACGGGCAGAAAGCTGCCTGTTTCTTTCAGTATCTTCCAGTAAGACTCAGAAAGAATACAACTAGTGAAGTTCCACGTCAAATTATTATAAATTGTCTATTTGCTGGACTATTCCATGTGTGGAGAGTCGTCTAGTTCCAGTTGTCACTCAATAAGTGGGTGAAGCAAAGCTGATCTTTCACTAGGCAGCGTCGGTGCTGGAAATTGATTCGCCATGCCACGCCATGCATACCGGCCAGTGGCCATCCGCCTCCTGCACTTTGGAGAGCCCTTGATACGCTATTTGAAGTGCATGGCTGCATGGATGAGTCATGGGTTTGTTTGTGAAGCACTGCATTGCAAGTGCCATGCTGGCTTTCAAGCTATGACTTATCGGTACAAGAAACATCACAGCCTACCAAGTACACTTGCTTGTGCAGGATGGCGCAAGGCTTTTTTTGATAGCGCCACTCACCTCAACAAATTGAAGCTAAATGGATCTCGGGCATTTGATGGCTTTTGGGATATATTACATGTTCAATTCTACAGGCAGGAACACATGCAAACTCCAGGACAGTTTACTGTAGGACCCGTAAGCATCTTGTACCATCTTGTACCGATACTTCAGAGACTCTTCAGACTACTTCAACTTTGTCAAGGGATGGCCTGCAAGTCCTTCAACTATTGGCCACGCCGAAGCTAATGGCACTTGTCTCATTGATCTTCGAGGATTTCGAGGGTCCATGCCTTGGTGGTCTGGCGCGTTTTGTTTTGATTGTCTACCGGAGCCATGCAGTTTTTTAGGTGAAATTAGCAAGTCACAGACTCGAATAGACTAGATACATCATGATACATCTGGATAAATGAAATTGATTCATATTAAATCAATGCAATCAAGAACTTCAACTCAGGACATGTTGCCAAAATTGGACTTGCACGGTGGTAGAGGTGCACCAGATAAGGACTCATGTGCTTTGGCCCTTGTGCTTTTGGCCGCATACCTCACGGTCTAAACAAATGTCTTGGACATGGTGAAATATGACATGAGTGTTAGAGCACATGTAGGACTCATTGAGGGCCAATGTCAGCGAGGTGCAAAGAAAACAGGTTGTGTTTGACGTCGTAGCATGCTTGGGTGCTTTGCACCTTCTTTAGTTTTAGGGAGCCGTTCACTCCTTTGTTACTTGGCTCTGTCGGCACTTGCTGCATTTTGTCACTCACTCTGTCTTGTATGTTTGCTACTTGTTGTTCGCTAGATTCATGCTTGAATGGACAATGAAGACATTCGCTAGGCCGTGGTTGCTCTCCCACGCCTGCGATTGTTGCGCCAGGCAGGATCCGTCCAGTTGCAGAGAATGATCAGAGCCACTCAAGCCTCACGCCAGGTGACTAGCAGGGATGAACAGAGAGTGAAGCACGGCAGCGAGCTCAAGAATCAAGCAGCACCAATAACATTTAAAAAAAGATACTGTAAGATGGAGCAAGTATGACAAGCACAAATGTTTCCTATGTAGTCCGTGCATGCGTGATCTGTTTGTTGCAAAGTTCACCACAGCTGAGGACATCATTTCCATTCGTCCCCGCGCAGTCCTTTGAACTCCGATTCCGATGTGCCTTGCCAATCACAAGGATTATGTGTTTGCGTAGAGCTTGGAGCCAGAGTGAGATAGCGATAAAAAGCAGAATCCTCAACTTTAAACTTTAAATATCACTATGCTGCTCTGGCATGCTGGCTGGTCATGTTTTGATGATTGGCGATGCTTTGGTTGCGCAGGTGCGACGTGGTAGAGGTATGGTGCGGCCTGTCCGAGACAAGGCTATAGCTTTGCCAAGCACTTTGATCCGGATGTGTGAGCCATCTGAATGGTGAAGTGATTGATTACATAATAGATAATATGCAATAGCATGATTATACATGTACATACATAATTATGTGCATGTTAACAATATATATATATAATAAAGCTTCACCTGCAATGTCTGGTCCCTCTTCAACTGTGGCAGGGAAGTTATGAGCCTTACAGAGTTTCGTTTCATGGAGACCTCTGCCATCTAGGAATATACTTGGTGTCTGCCAAGCTGTCCTACCACACACACAGCATAATATTGCTAGCACTAGGACAGTGAAGACAGATTCATGTAGTGTAGCTGGTGGCTATGCTGGCTTGCAAATGCAGCTGCGACGTGCAACACTTGTATCCTGTGATCGTGGAGAGGAAAAATTAGGACCTCACAGGCAACTGGTCCTTCTTATGTATATATATATATAGTATATAGTATAACATATCATAAGGATACTGTACTAAATATACTACTGTAATACGATCTAATTAATACGTATGTACAACAATTATATATAAACATATTTGCAGGTGCCTGGTATACATGGATCCATAAGATAGTTTGATATAGTTTGTCTATGATGAAGAAATTGTGTCTTTCAACTATTTGGAAGTCCAGCCGCAATGCCGCAACATGCAGGGCCGTTCGCCATCGCCAATGCGGCAGAGACGCTTGCCAGAGGAGCAGCAACGAAATTATGATGAGAAACTGCTACATGCAGCAGGGTGCCAGTTGAGATATGCAAGAGCACTTCGTTCTGTGAATATTCTGAAATTCTGGTGCCTGTTTGGAACATGTTACATGTTGGAACTCATTGTGAGATCGAAAGATATTGGAAGATAGCAATTTGAATTCGCAACCAGGAGCAGAACAGTTACACGCCTCATCATGACGCCCAGCAGCGAGTTCGACAACACATGCGGCAGAAACGAAGGCCGCAAAATTTTACTGCAGAATGTTGCAGATATATCATGATATATCTGATTTTTCAGCTGATTTCCAAGTTACTGTTTTTTGCCCTTTCTGTTCGTTTATCTACGAGACCTCAGCACATATACACACATGCAAAATGACCAAACAGAGCAAACCACCACTGAGTTTTGCGGATGATCTCTGTCAGGAAGGCGAAAGAAGAGGAGGAGCTCCGCGTTTTAGAGGAGAAGGACGGCACAATGCGGAAGTAAGCGGAAAGTCTCACAGACAACCAGCTTGGTTCAAACAGTTTGGCTCTAAGGTGTCTTTTGAATTCAGGTGATATCCAAAAAGAACGCTCAGTCCACTGACCACTGTTAAAGATGCTTCTGAAAGACAGTCTCCTAGGGCCTAGGCATTTGGTTTGGACGCGAAAGCAGATATTTGTCCCATGTGGGTGCAAGCATAGACACGCAAACAATGCAAATTAGTTTTGCTGGGACCCGGAGAAACAAAGGTGACATGAAAGCTGTGAAAGCGATGGCACGATGTACCACGGGAGAGTGACACCAGGAGCGCCAAGAGCGAATGCAGAAATCAATGCCGCAGGTGGAGGCGTGGCATGGTTTAGCTGAATACAGTTTGTGCCGTTTAGCCTTGTATCAGAATTTAATATAATTTCCATGTATGTACTACGTATATGTACCATAGTCACCAAAATATATCGCACTAAGATGTAGTCTTGTCATGTCTTGTCCATAGTCGGCGCACAGTATACACTGAGTGCACCGTGCAAAAGTCAAGCAATCACGCACCGTCAAAGTCTGGGAAGGCTTACCGTCGAGAGCTTGCGCGTAAAGCTGCTGAGCTACATCGCCGAGAGAAGGCGGAGAAGGACAGGAAGTGACAGGAAGTGACAGGAAGTGACAGGAAGTGACAGGAAGTGACAGGAAGTGACAGGAAGTGACAGGAAGTGACAGGAACTTCCTATTCCCGTGCAGTGTGCCAGATGACATTTTTGCACAGCAAGCCGGCCGCATTGTATTCAGACTGTGCAACAACATGTATATGTAATTGTATGTAATTATATATGTATATACATATAATAGAAGTGTATAATATAAGTATTCAATGTGTTTCAGGATTTGCATCAGATTCTTCAGGGTTGGCTTAGAAGTCATCCTGCAGTGAGGAGATCGCAGCCGTTGAGCAGGAGAGCAGAGTCTAATCGGGTGCAGATGTACAGACAACCAAGAATGCTCGAACAAATGTAGACAGTCGAGAGGGACCCGAGCAAGAAAGACTGAATCTGTTCGAGCCAAATGAAGGTCATTTCTTCATTGGTTCAGGAGCAATTGGCATCTGCCCGGCGGGAAAGAGTCAACAGGCCTGCAACATCAGTTCCTCACAGAACAACATTTGAAGCGCACGTGTCACAAGTTGATGTGCTATATGTGCTGGACTCTGGACTGTGTCCGTGTTTCTTCGCCACTAATGCCACTGAAACAACTGTAGGTTTTACCGGCTACGGTCTTCAAAAGATAACATAATGTACTGTAGGGTGCAATGTCCTTGACACAATGCATGAAACGTATCAGATCCCATTGAAGGGCTTCAACGTGTGCAGGTATATGAGGCCAGATGCCATCAATGAGCATCTACGTAGGCGCGCACGATTTTGAGTCTTTGTGCAAAGCATTTTGTGCAAAGCATTGCCCCTTTCAGGTCCTTTCAGGTCCTTTCAGGTCCTTTCAGGTCATTTCAGCATTTTCCAACACTTTCTCGGTGCAGTGCCCGCAGTGCCCGCGCCTCCAGACCCCACGCGCCCGAAGGTTCGACAACAGCGCGGAGATGACACATTCCGCTGGTGAGGACGGCCATTCTGATGCTGCCGAGCTTTGACCTGTTGACTTTTGCCGCTGGGTTTATCACAGGAATGACATTTTGCGCAGTGGCATGATTCACCTTCCAAATTTGTATCTAGCAACTGCTTTTTGTTCAGTAGAGATGATAGTAGATAATTTGCTTGAATTCGCAGTTTGGACTACTCCAAAAGAACTCGAAAGTCTTGCCAATCTTGAGATGCCAGAGACGTGAAGATAGACGAAGAGATGTAGCGAACAATGGCTGAAAGATGGGCTACAGGAGTCGAATCTTCAGATGCCATATAATTATATATATATACGTATAATTGTATATATACATATTATTGTATCTATATATATATATATCCAGATATAATTAGATATTCATGACAGTTCCAGATATTCTTGTAAATTCTTCAGGATCGCCGTCCAGCAGGCTCTTCAGTGCGTCCATGGCTTGGACTTTATTGATCGTGAAAGGTTCTTTTCAACGCTGAAAGATCAGGCAGTAGGAGATAATGATTGAAAGTGAAGTCAACAAATCTCAACATTACATATAGAAATATTTGTGGTGCCTCTTGCACAAACATCATCAGTTGCAGATCTTCTGGGTGTGCAGAGGTGCCACGCGGCTTGACGACGAAGCTAAAGATGTTATTGTTTCTGGCAGTTTTGCCACTGGAAGCGTGCGCGCAAGGCTTGGACATGTTTGCCCTCAAAACTCTTTCTTGACATCCCAGAATATTCCAGATGTTCATGATCAATGATTCTCAGAAATTCTCGTGGTTCTTGATAAACTCAATTTGTTGATGCTTTTTGAGAATTTGGGCAGAACCACTGCGAGGCACAAGGTCCTCCTATCGCCAAGACGACAGGGTGGGTAGGGTCCCAAGAAATAGTATACATAGGCCAGCCAGCTTCTGGACAAGTTTGGCTCCTCTTGTTGCAACAGCTTAAGGGAATGAAACGTTGCAGAATCATAGCAGCATTTAGCAGCTTCATCTGCTGAGGAATGTAAGAAGTCGTGGTTGGGATGAAAGTGTCCACGAGGCACTTTGACAACATGTTGCATTGCGGCTTTGGCCCGCGGGTCAAGTTTTCCAACTGCTGCAGGCTCAAGTTGATCCCAACAGCTTCCAAGGCCAATAGTGTTGCTGTCTCTCTCCCACTCAGTGCGTGCAAGTCTCTCTTCTCTCATTCTCTTTTTCAGATGCAATTGCGGTTACTTTTTCATACTTTTCCCTCTCGGTATTGTATTGCATGCAACACATAGTCTTTTGGTCCCAGGTTCTGAACCAGCTGCTCTTGATGAAGGACAGGAGGAAAATTGGAAGACTGCGGTCGATGCCTCGCCCACAGAAGTTCCCAGTCCAACGACTGGCACGACAGGGACAGGTCAAGCACCCACCGAAAGTCATGGTACACTTGAAGCCCAACAGGAGGCAACCGAGGCCAGTACATCTGACCTGCCAAAGGAGGAATCACAGATTCCACAGTCCACCAGCGGTGAAGCAAAGGGGCAGTTCCAAGCATCTGATGAGAATGCTGATGGCGCAGTCATTTGACTGCAATGATGGTATTGCAATATATTGCATTGGCGGAATTTTCATGAATTGTCAGAAGGCAGTGAAGAAATTGTAATTGAAGAACATTGAAGAATATTGAAGATGCATTTTCTATGCATGTTTATAATCGTATATATATATACATTTAAACTGGTTGGCCTTTTCCCCTCGGCCAAGGTGCATGCTGAGACTGCGACAGGTAAGACAGAGGCACCATCTGCTCCAGGCCAAGAGGCGTGGTCATTCTTGTCCAAGTACTAGTTGCTCATATTCATCGACCAAAAGTATCCCAAAACGAACCCTTTGACCCTTTGAACTTGGAATATCTTGGAATCCTTGAGATTTGAGCTGGCTTTGCTGAGACCCACAGTTCATTTGAGATCAAAGTTGTACAGGCCAAAGAGACAGTGCCATCCCTCTCGAAAGAAGTCGAGATTCCAACAGGCAAGACTTTGCATCTTTGTTTACTCGTTTATGTACCCACAACGTGACAAGATGCATCACATGTAGGTACTTACGAGGGTGACAGTGCACACTGAACAAATCGGAACAATGCAAACGTTGCGTAACGTAAAACAACTTGAAGCAATGCGCAACAGCAGTGGACGTGGGAATCGAGCATTTGACTTGTCAAGGCTCCCCCGAGCAAGAGACAGTTAACCCAGCTGAAAGCTGATTTGCTTGTATATCTTGTATGAGCTTGTACTTTAATCCAGAGTCAAGTTCAACCGTCAACAAATTCTTTTTCGAGTGACATGGAGGAAGCGAGAATGAATTTGCTTCAAACTCCAGAGCTTCCTTTTTTTAGCTGAATGAGCAAGGCTTTAGCTTAAGCTTTGGCTGGCTTTGGCTTATTCAGAGACGCGTCGTCTTACAAGTACATACTGTAGCTTAGAATCGATGCTGGAAGCTTTTTTAAAGCTTGCTGCAGTTTGCTCCCGTGTCAAGGGATGCTGATACTTTATTGCACGTATACAGCATGTGAGATCATGCTGAAGGAGTGTTTGTATGTGTGGTGAATGTTGTTTTTGCAAGCACCAATGATTGGAGCGAGTTCCAGTCGTTTGAAAGCATACAGAGCTTTGACATGGCGCAGCAGTAGCCATTCCTGTCTCACAACCATGCTATATGCGCAGAGTCGCAAAGCTCTCACCGATTTTTGTACACTTTGCACATGACTTGTCTGTGCACCCTAGACTTTTCATTTTGCAGCTACTCAGTGCCAAACAGAAGGTCTGGACCGAGTGGACACACAGAAGTTGCAACAGCTCTGAATACGCATTCAAGTGATATCAAGTGATAAACTTGAGTATTGGATCAGATACCTTGCCCAACTTGCCGTCGCTTCTTGCCTTAGATTCGATGTACATAGCAGATTTGCAATCGCTGGAGACGGTATCAACCAATATCCAAAGCACCAGCATGGTATAGACCCTTCAGAGCTGGACTCATGATCTTGGAGAAACACCAAAAGGATGGATTCCTTGGTCCTTTATGCACTCACTGCATCAACTTGCTCCGTAGATCAATAGACCAGAGACAGAATCAAACAGAGTGCACCAGCCAGAAATCATGCCTTACTAGATTTACTAGTTCACTAGTGCAGCCCTTCGCCACAACATATTGTGTTTATTTAATTAATCGTTTTCCTCCTTCGCTTCTTGACTAGGAGCTCTCAGATCCAAAGAGCTGCAGTACTCAGATCTACCCCGATTGTCACATCAGTTGTCTCCAATGATGGGACTGGTTGTTTCAGCGTTGGTGCTGGTGTTGCTGCGATGTGTTTGGTGCTCCACTCAGCTTGGTTAAGGAATCTGCCTACTTGCAGCGACTGCAACCAACTTTTAGCGGGAGATTGGGCGAGATTCGTGAAACCGGGACCATATGAAAGCAGGCTGTATCAAAGTGATCAAGATGTACCAAGACTAAATTAAATGAGTAACAATTCAGCTCGTCCAAGTCTAAGGCATACCAGGAAGTACATGGAAGTGCCAAGTGATACGGGGACAAAGAGAGACTACATTCCTTGAGCAATCTGAAGCATGTATGCCACTGCTCCCAAATTCCAAGGGAAAACCAAGATGGCTTGGTCATTTGCGTGTTACTTTCAAAGAGCCCATCTCGACCACGATTTCCGTCATTCCATCGTACTGCAGACACACGTCATCTCTGTATAGTAGCAGTCGTTGTGAAATTGTGTTTCTCCGCACAGTGCGAACTACAGCCAAAAGACAAAGTCGTTCCTTTTTTTAAGAAATGACTATATTTAGTTGCGTCGAAGCTTTCCCTGGAAGTCGTGCCTTTTTGCAAAACGCAAGCAAACTCAAGCATTGTATAACCAGGCGGCCCAGAGCACCCAGACCGTAGTCGGAGAGCATGCCAGGAATGCAAGCCCGGAGACAGAAGCAAAATAATGCGACCCAGGACTGCAACCCTTTCAAAGGAGTAAGAACTTACAAAC
>Ga0126342_10017133_pt1 | contig 12557 bp, 10 predicted proteins | sample Cyp1metagenome_FD_92528 | JGI IMG/M metagenome (GOLD analysis project Ga0126342, IMG submission 92528) | Coral microbial communities from Lord Howe Island, Old Settlement Bay, Australia - Cyphastrea 1 metagenome | ecosystem: Host-associated > Invertebrates > Cnidaria > Coral ...
AACCACCTTTCGGTCAATCAGTGGCTTCGCTCTGCCATCCCTGATTCACAACAACCAACTTCTCCTATAGGTTTCCTATTTTTGAAACTTCCGCCACCGCCTTGTGCGGTACTACTGGTAGTTATTGGAGTTATGTTCACCAACTTAGCTATCTTGGGAGCCCCACGTTGTACCATTTAAGTATCAGATAATGACTATTGGAGGAGTACCCCTCACACCGCGGCACCTGCGCGCTTCTCCGTGGGCGCCTGGCGCGTCCCGCTTTGCAACGTCTGGAGTCTGCCCCCGAACAAAATGGATGTTTTTTCATGCAACTATAATGGGAAAATCATCTATGAATGGAGGATTTAATGGGAAAATGATCTACAAATCTACAAATGGACGTTTTAATGGGAATATATGGGAGTATCATCTTCGAAATGAGGGCCATGTTTGATTACCGGAGGTGATAATATCAGCAATACCAGGATGACACATTCTATTCACGGTCGCCTTGTCCTTCTCCACGCCCTTTTCGGCGGGTTTTTCGGCTTTCTCGCCCGGCAAAGACCTGAGACTGGCGACCTTTCGGAACCTATCAGCCACACCAGCCAAGCTATTCAGAAATCATCTCAAATCATTTTCGCATGCCTGCTTTCGGGCTTTCATGGAAACTGAAAAAACCTACCAAAAATGAAGCACCAATTTGGGTGCCCACAGATTCACATCATTTCGAAAAAGGGCTTTTTTTCATTGCTGAGTCCCCTGAGTCGTCCCTTGTGTGCCGGCTGGGGTTCTCGTTTGATTTTTGGGCATGGGGATCCACTATTTTCCTCATGCCCTTAGAATTTCACTCGCGAAACACCGTGGCGCCACGGGTCATTTTATGATCCCCCCAATGGCCCAAGGTTGACCCAGCTGACCAGGAAGCCCCACTTGCTTCTTATGATCAAGGCTTTGGCCGGCGCCTGCCACCAGGCTGAAGGCAGGCTGTGTATCTTTGGTGGGCAAGTAACTAGAATCCATCAGTTGTACTTGACTCCTCATTCCTGTTGGACATATGTATGTGTATATATATATATATATATTTATTTATATTGATTGATTGATTGATTGATTGATTGATTGCTTGCTTGCTTGCTTGATTGATTGATTGATTGATTGATTGATTGATTGAAGTTATATGGTTTATGATGCAATAGGTTCGATCAAACATGCGTGAGTGACGCGTTCAAGATATTCCCGAGTTCTTTCCGTTCTGTCTTGGGCTAGCTGGTGGTTGAAACATGTTGAAACCCTCCAATGACAAAGAATCAGGCAGCATTTAGGAAAACACACATTTTACCAGCAGCCTCCATTTTTCTGGTTGTGTCCACCAATCTTCCATTTGATGGGTCTGGATAGGTCGAGATCACCACCCACATCCATCCACCCTTTCTCTCCTTCCATGCCCATTTTAGCACATGACTTCCCAAGAATATCTCTGGGTCTCAAAATCTGGGACCCAAAAATTGCTGTACATTACATTTTTCCCATAAACAAATTGCCACAAAATGATGTTGTGTCCCTTAAGTTTCCGAAAAAATTGCCATGAAAATGTGCAATGAAAAAAATCACACGTCAACCTGAAAACATCTAAAAATTGCCATGAAAATGGCTATGTTCTCATGGTGGTTTCATAAAATATGGATACCCCAAACCATTGGTTTTTCTATTGATAATAACCAATTTTGGATGATTTTGCGCTACCCACCATCTAGGAGCCACCATATCAATCCATATTGATAGGAAAATCAATAGGGAAAAAAACAATTAACCAATGCTTTTGGGAAATTACCATATACTAACCAATTACCATATACTAACCAAATCTAACCCAACAATTTTAGGAAACCACCATATATTTTCCACGGAACTCCGTAGCTCTAACCCGTTTCGCACCTGTCGTGTCCGGCGCTTGGCGGCACCGGGGGGCCAGGTGGCGGAAGGCCTTTTGCAAAATCACCGAAACGACCATACCAAAACGACCAAAACAATGGTGGGTGGTGAAATTTTCACCATATACAATGACCATAAAAAAATGATGGTGGATGGTAAAATTAATTTTTCAAGACCATATAGAATCACAATAAAAAAAATCTCCCGAAATCGGAAATTCACGCATCAACATGTATAATTTTGTCATATTCTACCATTCCCAAAATGGCAAACTTGACCATCCATGATGCTGATTTGAGCAACCAAAAATGGGGATTTGTCACCCGCCAAAACGATCAAACTCTTGGGTGGATTTGATAATGATCCACCCAAGTTATGATCTCCACCAATCAGGAGATAATGTACCAACTATAACTAGGACTGATGATTACCAAGATTTAAAACCAATTTTGAGGATGTTTTAATAATTTTTATATACCTAGAACCAACATTGATGATTTTACTACACAAATTCGGTTTTAAAAAGTGATGGCAAAATTGGTACGATGAATTTATTTGCTCAATCAAGTGGATGTGCTGTTTCCGATTGCTGATTTTACCATATGATTCTACAAGGAAAAACAAACCTGGGTTATCAGGAAAAAAAAAGGAACATCATATCACAATAACCAAAATCGTTCGATGATGGCGTCGGCGAATCAATAGAAATAGTGTTTCATACAGGTATCACATCAAAACGACCGACCAAAAATGAAATATGCGCAGTGAATGATATGGAGACTTATGAAGTACAGTATATATCAACCAAAGATAAGTGATATGGAGTGTCAACAAATGAAAACGGGATCTAATGGGATGTCACTGATGCCTGATACCATAACAGAACCAAAAGATGGTGACATGACCGACAAAACCAGCGATATTGGAAACTATTGTGTCAGGAGTATACATATATATACATATAATTATATAATATTATATATAATTAATTATTTTGTATATGTAATTATATGTATACATATATGTATATAGACAGAGTAGATCAACAAAAGTGGGGATGTCAACAAGCATGCGTGATAGCGGACAGATCAAAAGTAGCTGCCATGACTCTTGGAATACGTTGCGAACTTATGCGAAATCATGGGATAGCGAAAGCGAAAGGATGGGCTTACAACAAACAAGAATCGAACCAGTGTAGATTTGAGGAGAAGCAGCTTGGATCTCTGCAGGTCAGCTCTCTCTCTCTCTCTCTCCCTCTCTCTCCCCCCTCAGATCGTTCTCTTTATGAGGAATTTGTGGGATTCCGAAACAGCGAACCAACAACGAACTCGTGGCTGATCCTACAACGTTTGTAGATATTTTCGTGGTGTGTTTATCTACTTTATCTACATATGTCGCCTGTATGTCATGTTTGTTTCTTTAAATGTACATCCACACTATCTAAACAGGAGGAAGAAACAGGTCAGATTGCCCCGCTTCAGCCAAGAAGCGAGTCGTCCTCGAAGGAGCCTGACCAAGGAGGAATTCTTGATGGAACAAATCCTGCACCAGTTGATAGGTGGTAAACATCCCATTATTTTGCATTGGGTTTCATCTAAGGTGCAGGATTCATCCACAGTATAATGAAATTCCATGGATTCTTCCAATTGTTGATATCTGGAAATGTGTGTCCAAAATTGCCATGTTCATGTTCGGTTGCCGGGAAAATCTCTCAACACCGGGACTGCGTAGTCAAAACTAACATGGAACTTGAGAAAATGTCTTGCTGTTTTGGATGACACTCATGATTTTCCGTCGGCACTGCCCTTGTGTGGGTTCCATCCTACACTTCAAGGGTGCTGATGTGTCAACAAAAACTTATGAAATACGAGCCTGGAAACAGTGGTTTAGTATTGGGTTTTCTCATTTCTGGGGTCCCATGACATGGTTCATGTTCAAACCCAAAACTAGGATCCCCTCCCAGCCTTCTATAAGCTCCTCCTGAATCCGTACCTGCACCATAGCATAGGAAGCCAAAAACAATGGGAGTGGATCTCTGTTTATCTGCAAATCGGGTACAACAAGTACTAGCCCTATGTACCCCTACAACCCGATTTGTTATCAGCATTATGACCGTTTTCCCTTTCAACATTGCAGTTTTGAGGTATCTTCCATTTTCAGACACACAAAAAAGGGGCGAAAATGGAGAAAAAAATCGGTGGAATACATGAACATCACCTTCCCCCGATGTCAGAAAGGTTGTAATCTTGTCTGGAATTGGTTCATCCAACCATCGAAAATGAAAATACGTCATGAATGGAGACGATTTCCGAATCACCCAGATTTTTTTTTCCGGAAAATCACCTAACTTGCCTCCAACATCACCATACATCACTATACATCACCCAACGGTTCCTCGTTTAAAAAGTAGGGGGTACCCCCTGGGGTCCCCTGGCTGGCGCCAGCTTCCGTGGGCGGGTCTGCGGCACGGAGGGTGCCGTGTCCTGGACGTGGAGACGCCAGGGATCATTGGATAAATCCATGGCTTTTCTTAGTACCCTCTGGTTATGTCAAAATAGCTATTGAAAATGGCCATTTATAGTGGATTTTCCCATTAAAAATGGTGATTGTCCATAGTTATGTTAGTTTACCAGAGGGTAAGTGGATCATAAAACCACATCCAGATTTAGATTTACTGAGAAAAACATAGAAAAACCCACTGGAGAGTGGATCATGTCCACAGCCAGATGATGTTTTTTTGTATATAAGTACCTATGACCTATGGAATATCCCCCTAGAGGACATACCCTCGGGGTATTTCACGTAGCTATGGCGAAGTTGAGATGGCCCCTTAGAAAAGAGCTGATCACCATGATGATTTGCCGAACTTCAGAATGGTGATGTTCCATAGCTACGTTGGATAACCAGAGGGTATCTTTTGTTAACAAATTTCTGGCTAGATGTGGAATTGTATCAAATTCTATGGAGTCAGATTATGTGGAATTGAATGGAGTTTATCAATGGTAAAGGAGAAATTATAACGAATATCTGGCTGAAATTTGATTACTATATAGCATTGTATGGATAAGTGATCATTAAATTCTAGTTTCAACCAGCCATCTTTTTTTGTCTCCCTGGATTAATTCTGGAGAACATGAAGTAGTATCACCATTCAAACCATGGGATAAATTCTACTGAATATTTAGATGATCTAATTTGTATATACGTTTAGTCGCAGAGTAGCTTTGCGTTGCTTAAATGTGTGTGTGTGTGCATATATATATATGTATATACATACATATATACATATACAATCATATACATGTATACACAGATTGACACAGATAACTTGTGACAAAATAAATCCTGAAAAGGTCGTGGGAAACCTAGTTACCCCGCATCAAACGGGAGTCTCACCACACAGCTATGTTGGCCTTGGAAGCCGCTGAAACGATGCCTGAAACCCCCGTTGTTTCCCCATCTCGTCCACCTCAATCTCGGGCGTCCGGTTGCTTTCCTGGCGTGGAAAGGATTGGGAAGGTACCGTTTTGATGACTGTGGATTCAACAATCCACCAAAAACGTGGCTACCCTATGGTAATTCAACATATCCATGGAAAATCACCATTGATTGTAGCTAAATCATCCGCGCAATTATGGGAATAGCCTCTGGGACGCAAAGCCGGGCCCGGATTTCTGGTTCTCTGTGATCGGATGTTCCTCCGGTAACAACAACTTTGGGCCCTTTTAAAGATCAGGATATCCGCTTTGATTCTCACAACGTATCTGCAACTGGGTATACGAAAATCGCGCATGCGAATCATAGCATTCCACTAGATGCCTGGGTCGATAGTTACCAGAACAATCCATGACAATGGGCTGGTTGGGAACCCAAAAAAATATGCTTTTGGTTTTGACTGCCACTACTTGGAATCTGCAAACATTGGGTAGAACAGACCCCTGTGAGTAAGAGTTCTTACCATGTCCTTTTTTATACATGTATGTAGTCTGTGTATATGTATATGTATATGTATATGTATATGTATATGTATATGTATATGTATGTGTATATATATACATATACATGTGGCTACTGTACGTATGTATACATGTTTGTTGTATTCACATCTATATATCCATAGGTATAGTGTTACTTTTGTTATAGAGTTTAACCAAAAACACATAATGTCATGTGTATATATATATATAGATATACATTAGGGATGATGTTTAGATCCATGTAATATATATATACAGTATATAATCATATATTTATAGCTAGTTTTATAATATATATATACTGGTTGATCAAAGCCAGGCAGCCCGCTCCGCTCCATTTCCGCTCCTCAGCGAGCTCCTCTTCAGCCTGGGCAGGTCGAAAATTCGGCGCCATGATCGACGTTTGGCCAGGCGAGAGCGATCGAAGGTGCACTCAGAGTGGAGTTGGATCAGGTTTAGCCATGGGATACCCGGCCTGGTAAACTAACATAACTATGGAAAGATCCACCATTTTTGATGGGAAAATCCACTATAAATGGGATATCTCCCATTTCCAATCCACTCTGAGGCAACAATTGTTGATTTTCAATGACATGGATAGTCCATGTGTTTGTGTGAACAATTGGGGAATACCCCATTGACAGCCACTGCCACATGGGGAAAATGATGGTTCACCAATGGATTTGGGGACACCATACTGACAAAGCCATCTATTGATCTACCCTCTGGTTATGACTAGCAGTTTGCCATGGAAAATCCAACCATTTAATAGCTAGGTAAACCATCTATTTCTATGGGCCATCTATATCATGGCTATGTTAAATAACCACAGGGTGTATTTAAACTAATAATATTGGTACTTTTAATGGTACTAGTTAAAAGTTCATGGCTTATCATAATGGTACTTTGACTTAAAGTAATAAGTGGCGCAAATTAAAGCATACTTAATCATAGTATATCATAGTTGATCATGGGTTATATCAATAAGTTACATCCCAACTTCATTACAGTGTATTGAATAATACGTGAATTCATTACAGTAACCATCACTAACCCCAACTGCACCCAAGTTTTTCCTGTGCCATGGTCAAAATATGGCCCATTTCATGGGAAATCATGGAAAAACATGACCCTGGCTTTCTATCGATACAGAAATATGACCCTATGGATTGATAACCATCAATTCTGTGGAAAAAAATCCGGCCATGGATGGTCATCGACAATGCCGTGGTTACACGTTTTCAGCTGGTTTCATCCCAGCTATGGTACCATGGTTTCATACGAGACAAAGATAGGCCAGCTATGGCTCCGGAAAACCACCCAGCTCGTTCTGTCAGAAGGGGATGATAAGAACCAGCTTCTCGTCCAATCCATGATGGATCAGCATTGCATATGCTGATCAAAACATCACAAAACCCTGGTACTCGAAACCCAAAACGAGCTCAATGGATGATTATCCTTCCCAAATATGATAGGTGTTCATCCATCTCCATTTGGGCAGTTCGACCCCCCGAAAGTTGCAGGGTTTCACGCCCAATATGGTGGTACACAACAGGACACCATGGGTTTCAATCCTAAGTCATGGTCATCCATGACTAGGATGATTATGGATGATTTGGGGGTACCATTATTTTAGGAAAGCTCCATACTCCGATGATTTTTCACAAGTTGGTGAACAAAGCACTTCACCTGTTCGCCACTGAAACAAATGGGAGCTGAGCCCGTTCGCAACATTGATCTCTGGTAATTCCCAATGCCATTTGCAAAATCGCCCAGTCATCACCATTTTGTAATTTTGTAGGTGCCATAAACTTACCATTCCCAGTCATGGGTGGATTATTTTCCATTGTTTGAACAACATTTGATTCCTTAAATCCCATGACTATACCATGCTTAGTCATTGACCTTTAACATATCCCACCAATATCCCATTCATATACCATTAATATTCATTAACCATTAGTATACCATTGTTTTACCCACATAAAAAACATCTCTCCAAACTGCGGGAAACGAACATGGCAAGGAAACCATGCATTAGATCTTGCCGGAAGGTAAATCCTCCGATTTTATCCCATATCCCTATTAATTAAACCACATTAAAACCATACTAAGGTGGCTCCCCCCCCAGTGATGTAAGTTGGTTTATAACCCCATGAATACTAGTTCGTTATATCATGTTATATCAAACACAAACCCCAGTTAACCTACTTATAAGTCAACTTAGCTAGCTATATAGTTATAAGTTAGGCATCCCACCCGGCCTCATTCCAGGAGCTTTGCTGCAACTGCCCCAGGGCAATCGTCAAGGCCTGTTTGCAGCGGCTAAGCCCAAGGCTTGAAAACCACTCAATTATATATTATATAAATTATATATATACGTAGTTCATTAATAGTAGATCTTTATCTATATAGTTAAGAGTTAAGTTGGTAAAATATAGTGATAATCACAGGTAAATGACTATATAACATAGTTCACTTATCGTTGTTGTGTCTATGTACATATAGTTATATAAGTTACAAAACTTGAGTCATTATCACAGTAGACCCAAGTATCAAATAAGATGCAGCTACAAAAATGGATGTACTAGAGATTTGGTTTAACAATAACGTCATGTTCACCTACTTAGTTCAACGAACTTGTTTCACCACAGACTGCACCACTAACAGTGCAGAGGTGGGCTTGACAGTTGGAAACGACCATTTCGACTGGGGCTGCGGTATCCATCAACTGAATCAGCTGGCGAAAAAGGTGAACGTCCGGAAAGGTGCCAAGCTCTTGCCAGATCCCATCCAACTTGCAGTCAATTCCCCTGGTTAAACCAGCTGAATTTCTGTCTCAAGTTCGATCAGTGGACTTCGTGATGCTCCTTTGTTGGCTAAATCTCCGTAGACCATCTATAAAGTTGACTTCAACCATCAAAAAGATCAAACATGTTCTCCAAAAACCATCAAAAAAAACATGAAAAACCATCAAAAAAAGCACACCATCAAAACCATCAAAAAAAACATCAAGAACCACCAAAAAACGCAGCATCAAAAACCGGCACCTCGGCCAATGCCGCTGGATCCGCATGTCTCCAGGGCGACTGAGCCTTGGAAAAGCGGACTTCGACACCCCTCAAGACATGGCCGTGAATCCTCCATCTTTGAGGAAAATAGCCATGCCCAGGATCCCATTGTCATATATGAACATCAGTGAATTATATAGTGAAATATATTATATAGTTGTTCGAAACCATCCTCCATTTTCAGATTCGTTCCACTGTTCCACCTCTGCGGTGACTTTTGGGTTCCGCACCGCGAAAGCCTGAGATACGACAACTCAAAAAGCTGCACTTTGCTAACCACCGGGGCCATTTCTGACCTTTGCCCAAAGTGAACCATAAACCGCGTGAAAACAAAACGTGCGCGCAAATTCTCAAGTCCGTCATTTGATGCCATGATGTTTCAGATTTGTTTAAAGAAGTCCAACATCATCCAACATCCGAATTCACAAGCTTACGACCGAAGAAGTTCCAATCCAAGACAGGAGATCTGGATGTGACCCAAACGGTATGTCTTACCCGTGTGGTTTACTCGCCAAAAAAGACCCCAGTGGTTCTACAAATTCTGTGTGCAGAGGTTTTTCATGGTTCTATTTCTGTCTCTATTCACACGGCCTTTTCTATGTCAACAAAGAGGATGGCTCAAAATCCTTCACCTTCCAAAAGAATATCCCACAATATGGATGATCCAAGGGTGTTCCAATTCTATTCTAAAATATATCTCACAATTCTATTCCATAAAATATCCATTGTAATGGTTGTTTTCTAGAAAAATTAACAAAAAATGTGTCCGTTATAATGAAAATAACATTAATGATAATTTGTGTCTAATTCATACTTGTAAAGCAAATGTACATCTCCCCAATTACCATTTTTATCGTATCAACCATCCATCTGGGTCTTCTATTACTGTACACCAACATGATCCCCATGGCCATGACGTATCAGGCCTTCTTGGCTTTCAAGGCATTGAGGTCAGGTGCCAGGCGGGAACCACCACCTGGATTGACCGAGTTTACGCTGAGTTCATGATGAATTCATGGGAGCGTGTGGTGATTTAATAGAATCTGCTTGGTGGTTGACCTACCATTGTGGTTAATATACTGTTACTAATGGTTAATATTAATGGTTATTATATGGTTAATGATAATCTGGTTGGTGGTTGACCTACCCCTCTGAAAAACGATGGACTTCGTCAGTTGGGATGGATGGAACTTCCCAACTGAATGGAAAGTCATTTAAAATTCCATGGTTCCAGTCACCACCAACCAGGAATGCTCTGGTGATTTATTGATTTTTTAATCAGAGTTTATGGGTGATTTATAACGGGGATATCTATGGTGAATACCATCCGGTTTGATGACCAGAGGCGATCAAAGAATCCTGTATCTGTCTGTGAAAATATCATGCCTCTTGGTGAAATCTCTATGTTTTTGCGGAAAAAGGAAGGTTAATGTAACAGCAATGTGGGAGAAACAATGGAAAATAAACCATGAATTTCACTGGGAATGGTAAGTTTATACCACCTATAAAAATGATGATTTGGAGGATGGCTTATTATTGTTTTATCCACATGACCTTTCAGTTTTGCTTGGTGAAATCTAGGCCAGCTATATTGGTTGTAAGTCATGTTTAACACTTAGGCGATGCCTCACACGTCCAAGTATGCGAAACCATTCAAAAAAAACGGTAAACCCAATGATAGCTGTACCATTCGGAGATGCATTCTTTGCCACCAATTTCTGATCATGGGGATGCTTCTTTCATCAGAATGGCACTCCAGACGTCCAGACTCCAACACTGCAGAACTATGACTTGAACTATGACCACCTGGACCATGATGAACTCATAAAATCCCATGAAATCCCAAACAAAATCCCTCAGAATTCACCATTTTCCTAACATTCCAAGAGTGGGATGAACCATGCGCTCGCCTCGCCGTTGCGTACCAAGGCGGACGCCGGAGACGGAGAAATCGCCCGACATGGCCTGGAGCGACTGATCGCCACGGGAAAACCGGGTGATATGCAACAGCTGCAACTCATGGTTTATAAACCACCGAAAAAAACAGAAAAAAAGAGGGACACATTCATAATACCATTCATATTCCATAGTATCCCATGATTCTTATGTTCAATATTCCCATCATACTATCCCATCCATAATATTCCTCATTTTCCCATGGGTATTCCCAACTTCTCAGCCTTCCCCACCTTCCCCAGTCGCCCCACCCCTCGCTCCAGAACCCTGACCTCCTCTTCCTCCTGGTGGATCACCCGCTGCGGATGCTTCGGCCGCCGCTTACGCCTTGGCCGTGGGAGAACTGGGAACGAAACGAAACGAACAACGGGGGAACCCTCAACTAGGGGCAGGGAAATTTGTACAGGATGGGGCCCCCAAGATAGCTAAGTTGCCTTCTAAGTGGCTGAATTCTATGGTTTATGGTAGATATATGATATAACGAACTAGTTCATGGGGGTTATAATGGTTTATAAACCATCTTGTATCACTGTAATGTGGTTCAAACAATGGTATACCGGTATACCAATGGTTAATGAATATTAATGGTATATGAATGAGATATTGATGGGATATGATATAGTTAATGACTAAGCATGGTATAGTCATGGGAGTTAGTGAATAGTGTTGTTCAAACAATGTCATAAAGCACCCATGACGGGGAATGGTTTATACCAACTATTACTGGGGGATAGTACAGCCCATAGTATAAATGGGATCATCCTCTTAGGAAACTTACTCACCAGGGTTACTGTCTACTCTATAAATAGAGAAAAATCAGGGTTTGGAATGCTTTTGAAGTTCGTTTTCATTCGTTTTCACTTTCGGAAATCGCCGTTATTGTATTTTTGTGTTGATTCTGTGTCGAGTTTTTGTTGAGAGGTACACATGGAAACATCAATGAAGTACCTCCAGGGGAGGGAGGGTTCAAACTGAATAACTCCACACTGAGAAATAGTTTTACGTTGAAGTGGAAGCAAAGCGACACGTCAAAAGCAAGACAATATTTTAATCAAAAAAGTGATTTGGGGGGAAGTTATGGGAAAACTGTGGTGATTAATGGTTAAAAATGGTTAAAAATGGTTCATGGTTCAAAATACCCTCTAGTAATTTAACGTAGCTATTGAAAATGACCATTAATAGTGAGTTTTCCCATTAAAAATGGTGATTTTCAATAGCTATGTTAAATTACCAGAGGGTAATGGTTTCATAGGTATCAAAATGTCCACAGCAGTGATTTGCCTAGATCCTCAGTCCTGGTAAAAGTGGCAATCTCTTGGAACTCTGGCGTTGTGGATCAAAAGCCATAGAATCCGACTCTGTTCACATCAAAATAGCTGGAATGTTTGGGTGTTCGTCTCAGTCATATGATTCATATATATATATATATATAAATATATCCATTAGATTCATATAGATTCATATAGATCTAGATTCATAGATAGAGCCGCATATAGATTCATATAGAAACATATATAAATTCATATATAGATTCATATATAGATTCATATATATAGATTCATATAGATTCATATATAGATTAATAATTAACATATAGATTCATATATATTCATATAGATTCAGATATATTCATATA
>Ga0126342_10017134_pt1 | contig 12556 bp, 12 predicted proteins | sample Cyp1metagenome_FD_92528 | JGI IMG/M metagenome (GOLD analysis project Ga0126342, IMG submission 92528) | Coral microbial communities from Lord Howe Island, Old Settlement Bay, Australia - Cyphastrea 1 metagenome | ecosystem: Host-associated > Invertebrates > Cnidaria > Coral ...
CTTGGAACAGGAGGTTGTGCAACTTGCTCCACATCAAATTTGCGAGAACTGGCCCACATTTGCTTCGATCCTCTTCGATGCTGAAGCTTCCCTTGCCAGGCGCCTTGCCAAGACCCCCAAGATCCGTGGTCAAGGTGGGGTTGGAAGCCACCTTCACCGTGATCATGAAACCATCCTCCCGAGACAGGCTTCGAGCCATGCTTTCCAGGCGACACCAGCCACGCTCTGCCCAACTCTCAAAACTCAAGATGCGTCCATCTTCATGTCGCACAGCAGGAATCAAGATCACGAAAAAGAAACTCTGGGAGATGTAGGAAGGAATGGAGGAGATTGCCATCTGTCGTGGTTGGCTGTTTTTCTCGCACTGTGGGACGGAAAAGTAATCATACCTTGCCGCTGGTTGAAAGGACTGAAGAAACGGGATTGTGTTTTGCTCATTTGAAACAGATTTGAAACGACTAAACTGAGCCAGTTACCACAGGAAGACGCCCTGTCCGTTAAAATCTCTCGCAGTAGGCAGCCTGAGCCTGCCGAACCACAGCTCGACGACTGCAGGGAGGCTGACTCTGCAAGCTCCGGAGATCAAATCCATGAGGGCTTTCTGTAGCACAAGCAGCTGCTCAAAAGATGGGTCTGGGTGGTGAGTGCCCAGCCACTGGTGCGATACGAAGAGCGCTCGGCCCATGGACTCGTCAAATTGGCAAAGCGATCCTGCCCCCTTAGGTGACATTCGGATGGGAAAACTAACATGGGGCACCAGAAAGCCTACAAATTCAGCCATCCAATGCTTTGTTTTGAGCTTTAATTAAATAAGGGTTCAGAATATATATTTTTTTTGGCTCAGGTTTTGTTGTTTTTTCGCCTTTCTTTCCTGATACCATTTGCCCTGTATTTCCAACAGTTTGGAGCTAGAATCTGTCATTTTGCATGGTATTTGCTATTTTTTGCATGGATCCTCTGCATTTTGCATGGCATTTGCTACATTTGACAATGTTCGCTTTCCATTTTACATGGTATTTGCCACGTTTTGGCATTCCAACCTCTCATTTGCATGGTATTTGCTACATTTTGGTACTTCAAACGTTAATATGGGTTTCTTGAAAGTTTTTTTAGGCTTTCATTTGAGGTTTCATTTAGGGTTTCCTTTAGGGTTTCATTAAGGGTTTCATGTAGGGTTGCTTGAGGGTTTCATTCAAGGTTTCTTTAGGTTTAGGGTTTCATTCAGTGTTTTATTTAAGGTTTCATTTATGGTTTCATTTAAGGGTTCCTTCCCAGGATTTCCAAACGTTCATGTGGGTTTCTTTGGGGCTTCTTTAAGGTTTCATTTAGAGTTTCTGTAGGGTTTCATTTAGGGTTTCATTTAAGGTTTCATGTAGGGTTTCATTTAGGGTTTCATTTAGGGATTCTTTAGGGTTTCATTTAGGGTTTCATTAGGGTTTCTTTAGGGATTCATTTAGGGATTCAGGGTTTCTTCAGGGTTTCATTTAGGTTTTCATTTCGTATTTTTTTTTGGTTTCGTGTACGGGTTCTTCAGGGTTTCAGTTTCGGTGTCATTTAGGGTTTCACTCAGGGTTTTTTAGTTGTCGCATAGGGTTTCTTTAGGATGCCATTTAGGGTTTCATTCAAAATTTCTTTAGGGTTTCATTTATGGTTTCTTTCGGGTTAATTTATGGCTTCTTTAGGGTTCATTTAGGGTTTCACGTAGGGGTTTCTTATCAGGAGATCTTATCAGGATTTCTTGAGGGTTTCTTTGGGTTTCACCTAGGGTCTTTAGGGTTTCATTTAGGATACAAACAGGAGAGAATAAAGCAAAAGAAAAGGACAAAAAACAAAGAGGCAGTAAAGACAGGAAGCAGAGAAGCAGCGAAGCAGGAAGTAGGGCAGCAAAAACACATGACTGAAGAAAAGAAAAAGTAGAATAATAGTCTGAGTAGAAATAGAAAGGCACAGAAGCACCAAAGCAGAGAAGCAGGGAAAGCAGAGAAGCAGAAAAGAAGAGAAGCAGGTAAAGCAAAGAAGCATGAAAAGCAGAAAAAGCAAAAAGCAGGAAAGGCAAAAAGCAGAAAAGCAGAGAAGCAGAAAAGCAGAGAAGTAGACAAGCAGAGAAGCAAAGAAGCAGAAAAGCAGAGAAGCAGAAAAGCAGAGAAGTAGACAAGCAGAGAAGCAAAGAAGCAGAAAAACAGAGAAGCAGAACAGCAGAAAAGCAGACAAGCAGGAAAGCATAGAACCAGGAACCCCCCACAAAATCAAAAAACTTGCCGCGAAGAAAAACCAAAAATAAATGCCGTCCATTAAATAATCCCCACAACCAATGGCCCAAATTGGACCAGATTCAGGCTCAGGGGCTAGGAGTTCTTCATGCCGTTGAAGTTCCGTCATTTTGAGGAAGATCCAGACAGGCACGGTGAACATGGGGAAGATCCTGCACCGTACCCTTCAGCCCACGGACTTCACTACCATTTCGCTACAATGAGGAGAAGGCCCATCCCCTGATTTCTACCATACATGCTGTCCCTGTGTCGACCCACATGGAGGATAACCCAACCCAAACGGCAACATAGTTGGAAAAAAAAACAGCTTTAAACAGGTTCTGGAGTTCTACAGCTTTGACATACAGTAGGACTGACATGGGACATTGTTGGGCCAATTTTGAGAAAGTGGCATCCTATATATCTTCTGAACACTAGGCGAGAAGCAGTCGGACATTGAAACCAGTGGTATTGGCCTGCCATAACGGATCCAAACAAACTTTAGACGCCCACGTCAAACAAGAGGACCCTGGAAATAATTGAAAGCTATACATCTTTTGACATATACACGCACATGGACTCTTGTAGACATGTGAAATATCTCACGTGTAGCACTTGGTCAACATGTCCTCTCAAGGCCCAAAGAAGCACCAGTTCCGGATAACCGCAACGACGAGGCATACTGGGCCAGAGGAGTCGCAGTCGAAGAGCTCATGGCAGCGAAGGGCGCTCCCGCTCTCCCGCTATATCAGGCTTAATAAATCTTGGCGCCAAACGGTGAACATGTCACAAAACCACCAAGATATCAGCAAATATATAAATAAATAAATATATATATATACTCATTGCTACTGCGAACCTGGTTTCGCCATGTTTCACATAAATGACGAGCTTCTTCGAGGAACTTTGAGCCAGGTCTGTTCCAAAGTTGCGCAAGCTCAAAAGAGGAAAACCATATAGATATTGCACGGGCATAGACTTACTTATTCAAATAGCAAAGGTTTCAGTGACGTGTCTTTTCTGCCATTGCACGCTCGCAACGGCATACTCTTGCAAAATATTCCCCCAAACCTGGACAGCACCCTGCACAACACCTTACCAACACTCCCTGCCGCACCCTGGACAGCAACCTGGACAGCACCTTGCCCTGAACAGCATGTTGGATACTGTATCACCCTGGACAGAACCACCTGGCTTGCTTGGCAAGAAGGATTGCCGCTGGATGCCCCCTGGCCCGTTCAAGCAAGGTCCCACTCTATCATCTGACCGAAATTTGATCAACAAACATAGACACCCAAAATATATCAACAACAATCAATGGATGGCTTGAGGGACACCATGTTTCTAAAACCATCAAAGATTGTGCCTGGGTCCCCGCAAAATTTCACCTCATCCATTCTGGGAAAAATGCTTTACTTCGAGTGGTCCCCACCATCACAAATATACTGTCATACCGTACCTGTCTGCCATGGTTCTGACATATAAATATAAATATATATATATATATTCTGAGATTCTTTCTGGCACATCTTTCTGGCAGGGAAGAGGAGTAGAGGACAACTCTGCAAAAATCTAGTGACCGAGGCTCCTCTTCCTCCTCCTCCTGGTTGAGGTCCGGCATTGCCCACTCAGATCTGGAGCTCCCAGTTGAAGTCGCGCAGTGCCCACTGAGATCTGGAGCTCGCAGTTCTATCTGGCATATCTTCTGACATTCTTTCTGCCATATCTGTCTGGCATATCTTCTGACATTCTTTCTGGCATTCTATCTCGCATATCTTCTGGCATTCCTTCTAGCATTCTATCTGGCATATCTTCTGAAGTCCTTTCTGGCATTCTATCTGGCATATCTTCTGCGGTCCTTTCTGGCATTCTATCTGGCTCTTCTGACATTCTTTCTGGCATATCTTATGACAGTTTTTGTGGCATTCTATCTGACCTATCTTCTGACATTCTTCCTGGCAAAAGTCTGACATCCTATCTGGCATTCTTTCTGGCATTCTATACCTGCCATATCTTCTGACAGTTTTTTTTCGGGCATTCCATCTGTCATATCTTCTGACATACTTTCTGGCATTCTATAGATCTGGCATATCTTCTGACATTCTTTCTGGCATTCTATCTGACATATATTCTGACATTCTTTCTGGCATATCTGTCTGGCATATCTCGCGACAGTTTTTCTGGCATTCTGTCTGGCATATCTTCTGACATTCTTCCTGGCATTCTAGCTGGCAGATCTTTTGACGTTCTGTCTGGCATATCTTGCATTTCTTCTGACATTCTTTCTAGGCGTATCTGTCTGGCATATCTTCTGACATTCTTTCTGGCGTATCTGTCTGGCAAATCTTCTGGCATTCTTTCTGGCATATCTTCTGACAGTTTCTTTTTTTTTCTGGCGCTCTGTCTGACATATATCCGGACATTCTTTCTGGCATTCTATCTGGCATTTCTTCTGACAGTTTTTTCTGGCATTCTCTGGCAAATCTTCTGACAGTCTTTTTGACCGGGCGTTCTGTCTGACATACAGATATTCTGACATTCTTTCTGGCATATCTTATGACAGTTTTTCTGGCATCCTATCTGGCATATCTTCTGCCTTTCTTTCTGGCATATACTCTGACATCCTATCTCTCATTCTTTCTGGCATTTATTCTGACACATTCTATCTGGCATCTTTTCAAGCATTCATTCTGGTTTTTATCTGGCATTCTATCTGGCATTCTATCTGGCAATCTCTCTGGCATGTGTTTGGGTCCAAGGCCACTCCACACCTCCTGAGCTCGCGATGTGGCACCGAGTCCACGCCCACTCCATCAGCGTCCCGATCTTGCAGAGTCGTAGAGTGCCCACTGCGATGTGGAGCTCGCCGTTGAGGTCCAGCAGTGCCCACTGAAATCTGGAGCTCGGTGTTGGGAGGGGATGAGGAGGAGGAGGAGGAGAGGCGAGGAGGAGCAAGTAACTCTGATAAAATCTACCCTCACCTGGCAGGTGGGGGAAAAATAAAATACAACATACGCTATAGAAAAATGACCAATATCTAAATTTTTGGGATACCTGCATACTGTATAATTTGGGAAACAAACATGTTAAACAATGGTAGGTATGTTCGAAAAAACAAAAAACATCAAGTGGTCCCCACCGTAGCATATACTGTATTCTGACATGAGTTCTGACACGTTATCTGACACATATTACATTCTATCTGATTTTTTATTCGGACATATTCAGGCACACTATCCAACATTTTAATCTAACATTCTATCTGCCGTATATTCTGACATTCCATCTTGCGTTTATTTTATTGGGCATTCTATCCGACATTTTATATGGAATTATTTCTATCTGAGATAATACTGTATTCTAACATTTAAGCTGACACTTCGGCATTCTGTCTGGCACTTTGTCTGGCATTCTACCTGACATCTATGAATAGACATTCCGTGAACGGCATTCTGTGGTCAGGTCCGGCCAGTGTTGAGGTGATTCCCAGTGCCCGGCAGTTGGTGTGCAGCCCAGTGGCCCATAGGAACCACAAACCCCCAAGAGAGCCTAGGCCCACAGCAAAAATTGGACAAATGGCCTGAATCAATTTCTGAAAGCAACTCCCATTTGGCTTTGTCTGCAAATAGCGTTCAGTACTCCCAAAATCCATCAAAATCCCATGGTTTATAATCATGCTTACCATATCATTGGCGTTTTTTGAGGGTTTATCCACCATTTTCAGGTCCACACCTGTTCCATCTCTAAGACCAGCCTTACAGGCCGAGGTGCAACAGCAGCTCCTACGGGCAGCAAACAGATCAAACACGCAGTCACATTTGAAAATTGTCAATGATTAATCACCTGAGCCATATGTCGGAACAAGATGGAACAAGTTCCCCAAAATTTTGGACAATCCCATGTTTCGAGATTGGCGTTGTTGGGAAAATTGTACGGTCTGAATGGTAAACTTGCATATCCAGAATAGAGAGGTTCAATCGCAAGTTTTCGTGTCAACGGAATCCTTCTCAGAAAAGCGTTGCAGCTCATCTGTGTTCCAGCTGGATAGATGTTTTGATTAGTAGCAGCAAGGAACTACAATCTATGGGTACCATTGCAGTTTTGGTGAAACCGTATAATCCACGTGTATCCACTAGTTGTGGAACCGGAAGTTGATAGAAATTTGAGGTTGTATCTAACTTAGTGGTCACATGTAAGTACCTTTTGGTGGTTAGAATATCTGAATCTCTGATCTGCATCTCCAGCCACGACAGTTGTTGTTCGAGGGACAAATGGGAAGCGGCCCCGACCCATGATGTCAGTGGCTACCAAAACATGTGTCACACATTGATTGCAAATTCTCATCATTTCTTCTCATCATTCTTCATTAATGTCAACCCCGGATTAATAAACCATGGTTTATTAATTAGGGGGGTACTCCTCCAATAGTCATAATCTGATACCTAAATGGTACCCTCCCAATTAAACAGCCTAGGGGGTTATTAATCCAGGCTTGACATTATCTGGAAATCTGGGTACTATTCCTGGGTCCGGAGAGGTTCTCATAGGTTATCCATGGCTGTCCGGCCATCCATGGCTGTCAACAAAAACACCTCTCCTCCGTCTTTGTCGCATTGCAACGGACAATGAGCTGCGCACATCTTGAAGGCTCTGTCTTTTGAATCCCAACAGCCCCATGTATCACTTTATAGTCTATATATACTATGGGACCCCAAAATCAACAAATGAATGCAAACCATAGCAAAAACCATGTGTATACCAGGATTTGTTGCAGTTTGTTGATCATGAAAGGGCAGGATTTAACTTTGGCACGTGCACAAAATACCGCTGGAGCCATGCCATAGAGCTCTCAAGATCAAGCAAGGCTTTCAGAATCTGTAATCTTCAAGGACCACAGCTGCGATACATGCGGAGATGAGTAACAATGACTGCTCAGAGCTTTTCATGACATCTGTATACATCTGTGCTTCAGCTGGTTAGTATCAGAATGAGGAAAGCTTCCATAGACAGCTTCATGGATTGATTGAAATGGACATCAGCACCGGCATGGAGACCTGGCTGCACTTTTGGCTGCAGGGCACCTGATGGCCTCGCGTGGCAGAACTTGCCGGCTCCTCTCTTTGCGAAGTTAGCACATTGATGACGAAGCAAGCTCTTTCGAAGGTCTGTAACGCAGTAGCTACGCACCGATGCGTTGGCGCGTTGCAGTGAACTTGTCGACATTCAGCGTCAAAGCTGGCACTGCGCTGAACCTGGGTTTTCCTTGTTGACATGCGAAGACCATGACCAAACAGGCGCTGAAGCCAGCTGCTGTATGGCATCCAAGCATATAATAACACCATGCTACGTGAAAATGTTGTCGAGCCAATCCAGTCTAAACGTGCAACGACTCGGCATCAACTTTCCCAGCATTCCAAGCAGGACAGGCTCTTTCCCTTTCCCTCGCAGTCGCGCAGTCCGCAGGGATCCCAAAATGCGAACTCCAAACTTCCGCATCCACTTCAAGCTGATCTGGAAAGGTTTCAAGATTTCATCATCCATCCACTGAATCCTCCCTTTACAGCTCCTCCTTACCGGACACTGCCCTGGTAATCTGCTGCAGGGCGCCCTGAAAATCCGCCAGCTTCACCTCCTGACTGGCCATGCCACGCGCATCTGGCGCCAACGGTAGCAGGGTCAGGCGTAGCTTCAGGGCATCGGCCAGGTAACGGTAATGCCCAGCAAAGGGCGACCGGAAGCCGAGCTCAAAGATCTGCACCTCATCTGGACGATTTTAAAGACTCGGTAGAAACTATAGATGAAGCTAGAAAGACTGCTTGGAATTTTTGAAAAGTGGGGAGACTCAAGTGTAGGGAAAATGTCAAGAGTGAAGTGATCTTGGTGAGTGCAAAAAGATATTGAAAGTCTGTCCTATACCCTTGACGTCTCACCTTTTGCTACTTTAAGTAAAGCGAGAGGAACATAAACAATGAGATTATTTTTTAATCTCATAATATCCTATAATTAATAATCTATAATATAACTCAAGGTTCAAAACCAATTCAAAAAAAACAGCCCTATATAAACTTACATATATATATATATATAAACCCATCTAAACAGCCATGTACCAAGCCAAATGTTGCTGGGTTTTTCACGGCCATGGCACATCCTCCTTGCAGAAGATGATGTTCGCCAAGGCGCCGCCATGGACGCCCAGCACCACCACGGCACGGGCGAAGAGGCGCGCCGTGGGCTTCAGCTTCAGTTCACCGCTGAAGGCCACGAAGTCCAGCGCTGCGGCCGAGGCCAGGGCGCCTGTAGAATGGCTTCAACGTGAAAAATCATGATGGTTTCAGGCTTAGGGTGATTGATGTTTACTGTAACTGCATTTTCATTGGTGTTGATGTTGAACCTTCTCGGAAAGTGAAATGTGTGATATCATGTGATATCTATATTAATCAACTGGATCCAGTCTGGCTCAGTGCCCAGCCACGCAGTTCCTTCTCCAACTCGCTTTCACCCTGCAAAATGCTGCGCATGTCGCCCCTCTTCCGCTTGATGAAAACGAAGGCCCGCCGCCCTGGCTTCGCAGCTAGGCCCGCGGCTAGGGCATCCCTGACAGATTGCAGAAGCAATGGAGGCGTTGGGCAGTGTCCACCATCCTGTCCCAAGGCAATGGGCACCTGTGGAGGCTTCAAGGCATTGACAAAAAAAGGCAAACGCACATTTTTTGGTTTTTGTGTATATTTCTTAAAGAAACCAAGTATTTTGCCTTGATTTTCAAAGTACAGGACTTACAGGACATACATATATTTATAATATTTACATAAATATATAGTTTAAAACAAATTGAGGATAAGAGTTCTCATCCACAGGGATATTCTTCAGCCAGTCTTGCCTCGATCTGAGCCATTCCAAGTTCCAAAGAAATCCGAGACAACGATTTTGTTTTTTATGTTTGTTTAATGGAATGTTTTAAAGTTCCAGGCCACATTCCAAAGGATTCGAAGAAATTTCGAAAACACCCAAGAAACAGATTCAGGTGCAGCCAAACCTCTGATGAGTATCCCAGGGTTCAAAAAGCATTGATACCAGCCTGAACCCCTGCCTTCCAATCAGCAAAGTATAATTTCTCTGCTCTCAGTAGCACATCACTTGGGCCACGAGTCCAGTGAATCATCCGATCTGCGGCTATCCCCAAGCCTGCAGTCAACAGTTTCAAGCCCGCAGCCAGAAAGCCGGAAGGCTTCGGGATCACCAATTGTGTTGCTGGGTCCTGCAACACCCTGGCATCTCTCAACAACCGGAGTCGGCCAAAGACCTCCGTCAAGACATGAAAGTGAGATGTCCCAGCAAACTGAATAAGGCTCGCTGCCTGAGGTTGCAAGGCCGTGGTTTAATCAGAATTGGACATGTAGCATTCCACAGTTCATTGATGTTCAACTAAACTGCTGGACCACACCAGGAAACGACCCTTGTCTCGTTACACTCATTCATATATCTTATTTATTGTTACTCCAAGACTTACCTCTCGTTGCCCAGAATGACAATATATAATTTAGTGGATAGATCAATCATATGCCAAACCATATAATAATGCATGCATGTTCTAAATAGTACATTCTGACTGTAAATGTGCTTCTTTCATGTATATATATATTATTATAATATATATATATATATAATTACTATACATAAGTATACATAACTATATATATATATATATATACATATTGGATACTGTATTATGCATATATATATATCATGCTGTATATCTATATATGATCTACACTTCAAAACTTGCTCCCAGCCACCATCCCCCACCTGCTTCACCTTCATCGGCTTCTCCCATGCCCCATGGTTGGGTCCGTTGGGCCCCTGCAAGTCGAACCACTTGAAGCCACTGCGCCACGGGCTGCTCGGATCGCCCCAGGTCTCCAACAGCTGCAGATTCTGCGCCAGGTTCAGCACCAGCCCGGCGGAGCCCAGGAAGATCTGACATCGGGCCTCGTCCACGATGAGGCCATCGTCACCACTGAGGCCCACGTCATGAAAGGTGGCCACATAACCTGAGATCACTGGAAAGGGGAGTGGCAAAGGATGAAAATGGATGAAAGGTCACAAAGCCAAGAAACAACCATCATGATTTCTCGTTTGCTTTGCTTGTTTCTGACTCTTACTAGTCTTACTAATCTCACTTCTCGGCACTGGTTCACCCCATCCACACACCTGACACCATTCGCAGCCAGAGATCCGCCAGTCAGGTTGCTCAATGAGACTAGCGAAGTAGACCCACTGGGCCCACTGGCCTCACTCCAATCGTAGAAGATCCGGCCCTTCTCGCAGGAGGTTGACCTGATGTTGCTGGGCCAAGACGCAGTGGCTGGAGCTACTGCATGGAACTGCCGCGGAAATCAATGAAAGGATGTGTCGGTTTTGGGAACCTCAATTTTTTGTCCAAAAATGAAGTATATATCCCAAGACACCAATTTCCATGAATGGGGAACGTGATAGTAAACCACTGCATTTTTAGGGGTTGTCTTTGGACACACCCATATTATTTGTGGAGGGGAAAGCAGATACCTTAACAAATATCTCACGAACATGAGCAGACAGACTGTCTGGGGGATATTCACCTATACCGATACCCAAATTTGTCTCAAACATGGTGTACAGTGTATATACCAAGAGGACCCACCAAAATTGCCTGGTCATCGGTCGTCCGAGCTCAGATGAAAAGAAAAAAACATCCACGTCAATCCACTCTTTGTTGGCAAAGAATAATCGGCTATAGCCATAAATTTGGGTATAATCACACGGTTTTGGTTGGATTAAAACCCCCATCATCTCGCCCCTCCACCCACACTTTTCGAGATCTTTGGTGAGTCGCCAGCGCCACCTTGAATCCTCGAATGGGTGATGTTCATGGGGAACCACCACCATCTCTTGGTATTACAAGGAAGTTCAAGAATCATTTTTTTTCATCATGGTAACAAAAAACTACCCATCTTGTCAATAAATGGATACTCTTGAGCTACTGCATACCTACGTGAGTCCCATGATTAAAAAAAAACACGGCCCACGCAGTGCCTATTTCGCTGCAGCAGTCCCGCCATCCACGACTTCCACGCGCTGATCTGCGACGACCTGAAACTCTCCACCGCCGCCTGCTCCTGGTCCTCCAGAAATTCCGACAGCATTACTTGGATGGTCGCCAAGTCGTGTAAACCTCAGCGGGACCCCAAAATTTGCAACAGATATCAGAGATACTCAACCCGTACTGTACCCGTAGTAAACCCGAACTAACCCGTAGTATGCTAGGAAAACCTTAGGTCTTTGCAAAAACCTCGGGTTTTTCAAACCCGTACTGAACTCGTACTAAACCCGTCCTAACCCGTACGTTTTGTACGGGTTTAGATGGTTGAGATTTTACTGAATTTTCAATGGGTTGAACGTGATTTGTGAAGGGGCATCGGCAGAAAAGACATCACCTTTTGGAAATTGGATGGGGTAGCAAGCGTGGTTGTGCCAGCCAATTCATGGTCAACTGTGTCTGACATGCAAAAACGGTGAGCTTTGCCAGGGAAATAAACCGCATCAGCATGCGGGACTTGATCCAGCATGGAATTCTAAAAACAATCAAACTTCAAAAAATACGAGGTTTTGGAAAATCTGGGGTTTTGTGTGTAAACCTCGGGTATTGGAGCAAACCCTAGAACAATTTCGGTTTTGGATTTGAAAAGTATATTATTATACATATATATATGTTCCTAGACTCTGCAAGCAAAAACATTGTGTTGCACCGTTTTACCCCATATTTTTTACTTGTACTTTTGCATTTACTTTGAGGTATGTGACGAGCCTAGGCATATAATTATATATTTGGTAACACATAACCGTCTCCAGTAAACCCCAACTCATTGTTGCGGGTTGGAAGAGAACTTTTCCCTACGTTCATGGGCAATGTTCAAGGCTTACGTTACTGGGGAGATGGTGAATATAAACAACATGAAACCACCTGGTTGGACGATTGGAAAAGCAGGGATGAACATCATGTACTGTAATATACTGTAATTAATTGATGTTGATTTGTGGGTTTGCCATTGGTCACTTGGAATAATGATACTTAATTAGCAATAATAAGACAATTAATAACAACAATCATTTAAAAAATACTACTACTACTACTACCACTACCACTACCACTACCACTACCACTACCACTACCACGACCACCACCACCACCACCACCACCACCACTACCACTACCACTACCACTACCACTACCACTACCACTACCACTACTACTACTACTACTACTACTA
>Ga0126342_10017135_pt1 | contig 12556 bp, 10 predicted proteins | sample Cyp1metagenome_FD_92528 | JGI IMG/M metagenome (GOLD analysis project Ga0126342, IMG submission 92528) | Coral microbial communities from Lord Howe Island, Old Settlement Bay, Australia - Cyphastrea 1 metagenome | ecosystem: Host-associated > Invertebrates > Cnidaria > Coral ...
TAATAATGGTTAATAATGGTTAATAATGGTTAATAATGGTTAATAATGGTTAATAATTGTTAATAATGGTTAATAATGGTTAATAATGGTTAATAATGGTTAATAATGGTTAATCATGGTTAATAATGGTTAATAATGGTTAATAATGATTAATAATGGCTAATAATGGTTAATAATGGTTAATAATGGTTAATAATGGTGAATAATGGTTAAAAATGGTGAATAATGGTTAATAATGGTTAATAATGGTTAATAATGGTTAATAATGGTTAATAATGGTTAATAATGGTGAATAATGGTGAATAATGGTGAATAATGGTGAATAATGGTTAATCATGGTGAATAATGGTTAATAACGGTTAATCATGGTTAATAATGGTTAATCATGGTTAATAACGGTTAATCATGGTTAATAATGGTGAATAATGGTTAATAGTCACTGGTTGGTGGTTTGGAACACTGGATGATTTTCCATTTCATATATGGGATGGAATAATCCTTCCCATTGACGAAGTCCATCATTTTTTCATAGGGCTAGGTATACCACCAACCAGTAGCTGGAGATCATGGACTGCGGTGAGGTCATGGTGATGTCCACCATTTAAGCCATCCGAAAATACAAAGATGAGCGCTTGAAGTCACCAAAATTGGTAGAAAATCTTTAGGATTAAGTCACCAGGACTGTCTCTGAGAATTATAAATTATATATACATATATATATATATACATGAAGATGGTAGGTTTTGAGTATTGGTTAATGTGGTGAACCCAGCAACACACCCCTCCCCCATAATTTGGGTTCATTACTCGAGATTCAAGCTAAACGCCCATTATTTTATACATTCATAGTAAGGACATGTAAGAACTATAGTTAAATCCACTATTAAATCTTAGTATTTTTTAGCTATCGTTAACTATTAATATAGTGTAAGTAACTATTAAAATAGAAATATACGTATTAAACATGGGATCCAACTAAAGTAGTTGTATATGTTTGGTCGAATATGGCGCAATTAACAAATCAGTGTATAAGTATATTCAAATAATATATAGCTACGTTAAATTACCAGATGGTATATTAATATATATTAAAACACTATATTAATATATATTAAAACACTATATTAATATATATATATATATATAAATCCACTATATTAATATATATAAATCCACTATTAATATTAATATGTTTTATACATCCCCCAAAGTTCCCTCGTTTTTTGTTCACACGTTCGTGTCAAGGAACCACCGCAGCGCCAGAGAACGGATCGCTGGCATCGAAGATCGAGGAGGTGCGACCGGGCACCAATAAACTATTTGGAAAACCAACATATATGGAAGAAAACGAATAGTTAAACTATTCCCATAGTTATTGTTTCACAATTATTGGTTAAACCAAATATGTTAAGATTAATCCCTGGAAAACGAAGATAACTATGGATTCTATGAGGTTTAACCAATAATTGTGAATCTTGGACTTATTAGATTTAGCCAATAATGGTGAATAGTGGTTCATATTGGAAAAGTATTCATACAAAAATGGATGAAGAACGGATAATTGGATAACGAACATAAGCATGGAAAATCATCATGATTCACAGATACCATCTGGTAAACTAACATAGCTATTGAAAATAACCATTTATAGTGGATGTACCCATTAAAAATAGTGGTTTTCCATAGCTATGTTAGTTGACCAGAGGGTAAATCAGCAATAAATGACCATGTTGAATAGCTATGTTAGTTGACCAGAGGGTAACCGTTAGTATATCCCATGTTTTTGCCAAATGATTTTCGCCCAAAATATTCCCCCAAAATATGGATGTGTCTGAAAATGGAGGAGACACCCCATGGCGAAAATCCCATGGGAATTAGAGCCTGAAAACTCACCAAAATCCAATGATGAACTGGTCAAGGGTTGCCTGCCCATGGATCCACCTGGAAACGTGAATATGAAAATGTTGAACAAAAGCGAACCCCAGGCCTCAACATCTCTGTAGCATTCCAAGAAAGCATAGATGACATGAGAGTATTGGTGTCGTTCACGTGGAAATAGCTACGGTTGATAGGGGTTTGTCTGAAATTTTGGGCGAAACCTCCGAGTTTGATAGTTGACCATCATGTTCCCTCCTGTCAAAATTGTCATTTTGGGTGTACCCCATTTTCAGACACACCCATACGTACAGTTTTGCACGACAATCTACTCCACTCACTTCTCAAAAACAAAACTCTGAACATGTTCTGCAAGAAATGACACGTTGCCATTTTAACTACTTGTTTGAGCTCAACCATGTCTTTCCATAATACAGTCAAATTGGTCGCATTGTGGCACCAGTTCAATAGTTTATCGAATCTTGTCATTTTGGTGTTGTTGCAGTCCACTTCCCATCACATATGATACCCCTTGTGATAATTGTCCAAGAATACCTTTTAATTGTATATTATATATACCATATTAATTCCATTACACCCATTGTTATTGTAATATGTCATGCGAAGTGGGAAAAAATGAGACCATCGTTTTTCCTCATGGTACAATTATATGTTACCCATTATAACCATGGGTAAGTTAGAATAGTTATAATCATCATACCACATGACCACATGTAATTAAGTAGCATTGTGATACCATATCATGATACATCCATTGTTGTTTTGGGAAATCCCATCCATAAATGCTGTTTTTTTCATGATCCAAATCGGCCATATTCCAGCCACTTGAGGGCCACGTGTCAGGCCGAGAGATTAAGATTGCAAGCGATGGAGGCAGATGCTGCGCTGGTGACCCGGTCGAGCGAGTTCTGCGAGTTCTGGGGGTTGGCGGTGCGATGAGGAAGTCCAAAAAAAGGTGAAGAAAGAAAGCCAGTAAGCCATCCCAATCTTTACCATAAATGGCTGGTGTTCTCCCATTTTTGTTGTGGATGAACAAAAAATTGCTTCTTAAGCATTGATCAAGTGTGATTGTCCTCTGGGGATATAGTGGCACACAGGGATGTAGAGTTAAGAGCACCAAAAAAAAGTGCAGAACTGCCAAATCCAATTCTGATATAGTGGTCAATCGAAAGGGAAGAAATAACCAATTCTCATCCAAAATCAGATCAAATTGGTGATTAAGTCCAATAAGATCGTTATATTTCCAAGATATTCCCATTGAATCACCATGGATCCACTGACAACACCTCTGGATCACCATTTTTAGTTCTTCCGAAGGCAGTTTTTCTGGGCCGATCCATATCCCGAAATTTTCGCGGGTCGAGTTTCATACACCAATAGATCTCTAGAGAGAGAGAGAGAGAGATGGATATATAAGTCCATATATATATGTATATATATGTATATATATATATATATGTATATATATCAATGTGCTATATGGTATACCCTCTGGTAAACTAACGTAACTATGGAAAATCACCATTTTTAATGGGTATATCCACTATTTCTATGGCCATTTTCAATAACTATTTTGACATAACCAGAGGGTACTGTGTATATCTACTATGGATATATACCAGATATAGAAGCAGAAATCGAGATGAATACCCTCTGGTGAACTAACATAGCAATGGAAAATCACCATTCTTAATGGGAAAATCCACTATAAATAGCCATTTTCCAATGCTATGTTAGTTCACCAGAGGGTATACACCGTTGATCCCCATTTCACCTTCTTTCACCGCGAGCCAGGACCATGCGAGCTATCGACATGCCTTGGACCAGGGCATAGCCTTGGTGAAGCAAATTGTGATGCGAGAAAAGACCGTTCCTTAACCTCAGCCTTGGTGGTTTAATGGTGGTTTAATGGTGGTTTAATGGTGTCTAATGGAGATTTACCAGATCATGGATGCCAGGATTTTTCCAACAAGTGGTGAACGTTTTACCCTCTGGTAAACGTTTACATATAGAAAATCACCATGTTTAATGGCTAACTAATTCCACTATAAACAGACCATTTTCAAGTTCGCAAACTGTAAACGTTTACCAGGCCGGGTATCTTTAAAAAATCATCGTGTACCCTGATCCATTGGGTTACACCCATTTTACCTTAAAATAGACCCTATTATAGCCCATGTATGTTGTTTATTTGCCAACTTGGGGGTTTTTATTTGGGTTTGTTGCTGGATGTCCCATTTCTCATGTAATCAACCCCCAAAGATTGGCTGTGTCTGAAAATTGGGAAAAAAACCTATAGATGTTTATTTTAATAGGGAAAATGAGTGCAATCCCATGGATTTGGGTACACTATTTTCAGACAAAGCCATCTTATATATATATACACAAAATGTACGAATGAACAAAATACCTGAACATGTTCACAGATAAACTTACATCGCGACAAGATCTGTTTCATTTTCGGGCTTCAGATGTTGACATCCGCCAGTTCCTGATCACAACCATCCCAAGCATTTGTTTTTCCATTCCACGCCTAGTTCTGGAGGAGAAATCCCCAGTTTTTTGGGGTTTTTTTTCCGTACCCATCCATGGTCTTTTTTTCTGATAAAGGCTGTGATTTCCGATACATCTTATACCCATATACTCTTTCTTCACTCTCCATCATTTCTTGCTTAAAAGCATCCAAAGAACATATCTCCTGTTGGTTGTGACTTGTGTTTGTAAATATATGTCCTACTCAACTGGCTGGCTGTTTGTTCACTCCCCATGTTTGGTCATTGGGGTATGGGCTAAGAAATTCTGCCTAAAACTAGTTGCTGGAATAGCAACATATCTCCTAGATTGGTTTAGTGCCCAAGGCAACTAAAGTTTTAGCTCAACCCCATTTGTACATTTCCTGACATTCTGGACCCAAAAATCATGGCTGTACCATCAAAAATTACAAGTAACTTGGATGAAAACTCCCAAAACTTGGTCAACCCTCCAAAATCCATCAATTTTGGTTACCCAAAAACATCACTGAAAATATATCCCGCAAGTTTCCCCATAATCCATCAATCTTTGGACCCAAGACAACCTTTTGGGGACGCCATGGCTCCCAAGGACCGTACGGAGAGGCTGATGAACAACTACTTGCAGCTGGGCGAGGGCTTGCCGAATCTCAAAGCGAAATCTCAAGACTTAGCGAAGGCTGAACAGCTGGAGCACGATGGACGCTCGACTCGTTTCAATGTGCCGTGCACTTCGTCGAGTTTCAACATGGGGATGTAGCTGTTGGTGAAATGGGAGATTCCCAAAAGTTGCGCGGTTTCAATACTACGATGATTTGGGGGTACCCCCATTTTAGGAAACCTCCATATGTGTATGTGTGTAGTATACACATACATACCTACCTACCTACCTACATACATACATACATACATACATATATACATTTACATTTACAAATACATATATGTAGATGTGTATAAATTATAAGTATATGTATATGTAATTAAAAAGATGACATGGTACATGATGTATGGCGTCTGAATTATTCAATTGGATCCTGAAGGGATTAACCAGTGGATTATGGGGGTACGGTGGCAGTTGTGTCTGGGGTTATAAGAAGGATTTCCAGAAAGTCATCGATTACGAGTCATACTTAAGGTTCGCTGTTTATGGTGATGATGTTGATGATTTTTTTTCTTATTATCGACCCTTCAAATGTTGGCTTCTTCTCATCCACATTTCCTATGGCTGCAGCAGTGCGATCAGCGTTCATTTGGATTCACTGGAAAATGCAGGTGTTGAACATGTGATGAAATCGATTGATTTCAGCGAAAATCTACCGGACACCGTGTTTTTTTAACTGCCAAACAAAAAGAGGTTTCCTTCGAGGTTGTCGAAGGGATCCAGATGCAGCATTCCACCAGGAGAAAAAACGGTTCGTGTGTGGTGATGCCCTGCAATTTGAAAATATTTGAAATATAGTCATGATTACACCTGGTAACCACTGTTGTGATTGTTTTGATTACTGAAGGTATATCAAGGTTACCTCAAGACATCAGATGAATGTGTCCTTCTGCAGGTCATATCTACACAGATTCCTAGAGAACCTTTACCCTCCACTGGATTTAAGATAGATATGGAAAATCCATCATTTATGATATTTGATATTTATAAATCATTTCCTACTAAACCATGGGTTGTCCGAATATCGTTTTGTATCTTTACCCAAGTCCCAAGTCCCGAAAAAGAAAATCGACTGCAGCTCGCTGGCCCAGGGGAAGAATCTCTGAAGAGCGGCCAGAAGCAAAGAGCACTGGAGCAGTTCACAGAATCGGTTCCTGGGCTGCAGTAAATCGAGTTTCAACCGAAGGATGGTAAAAGACGTGTGGGGGTTTCCTAAAATGGCGATACCCTAAATCATCCAAGTCGTTAGACCATTTACGTATTGAAATCCATGGTTTTGGGGGATTCCCCAGTTTAGGAAAAAAACATGTGGGTTTGACTGAAAATGCGATGCCCCAAGATCTAATGGTTTATCACAATTTTCCCTATCAACATTGCCGTGTTGTTCGCAAATCCCCCATTTTTCAGGTGCCGAAGAAATGTCATGCCCAGCAAGTTAGCAGGTTGAAGCCCAAGTAGCTACTTGTATCCATCTACAGATAGGTCCATAGATGAAGGCATATGTGTACATATATATGTATATGTATATATATATATATATGTATATGTATATATATACATATACATATACATATATATATGTATATATATACATATACATATACATATATATATATATATGTATATATACATATACATATATATGTATGTATATATATATGTATGTATATGTGTATATATATATATGTATATATATATGTACACATACAACCGGTTATGTATGCTTATGGTCTAGATATGTGGATCACATCCATAACTAGCTGCTATTTAAAAGCAGGGAAAACCATGGGCCTACAGCCCATGAAAACTATAGGTATATCTACCATAAACCATAGAATTCACGTAGTTATTTGCACCCTGGCTATCCATTGCGGGCACCACTTTGTAGATATGCTTATTATGTCAAAACCCTAGTACTCAGATATGGTACCCTAAGTTATAGCTGTTATAGCTGGATGGTTATTCCCCAAGTCATAGGCAAATTTCATAACTTGACCCATCCGTCATCCCTTGAATAATGGCCATGACATCCATCCATGTAAATCCCATAATAACTTATTATATCCAACATCGATCATCATTGATATCCCTGGATATCCCTATGATTATCACCATTATATCCCAGGAATATATCCATCACCGCCATCAGCGAGGTGACAATGTTCACCACCCTGGCCGAATTCTTGAAGAAGAAGCACGGAGAGGAGGGGCCCCACGGGTCTGAATCGCTCCCACTATATACCCTCTGGTAATTTAACATAGCTATTGAAAATGGCCATTTATAGTGAGTGTTCCCATACAAAATGGTGATTTTCCATAGCTATGTTAGTTTACCAGAGGGTATACTATTGGGAATCTATGTGAGTATAGAAATACTGGCTGGTGGTTTGGAACATGTTTTTTTCCATATATTGGGAAGAATAATCCCAACTGACTAATTTTTTTCAGAGGGGTTCAAACCACCAGCCAGAATATCATGATCTGTTATCATATGATTAATTATGATTATATGGGTTTAATAGATCCCACTTATATATATATATCAATAATTATTGAAATGATGTCCCTCGTTGATTGGTCAATAATATGGAATCATAATAATTTGATGAATAAACTGGTCAGTGCGACAACTTACGCCACTCGAATAATGGAAGAAACCGATTTCGGGGACTTACTAAATAACTTTCATTGATGTTATATGATATTAGTGTATGATATTATTTATCCATATGTCATATAGTAAATTGGTTATGAATATTGTTTTTAATCACTTACGATTCGTGGGAAGATCCTCCGAGTGACCAGAATTTTTTATGTGGGAAGCCCAAAAATTATAGCCATGGGGATACCCCAATAGCTGGATGGTTTATAAGGGAAAATCCATCTAATTATAAATGGATAAACCCCCATGACTTAGGAAACCCCCACATTCTGGCAATACCAGCAAGACACTGAGATATCGGCTGTAAATCCAACAATACACCATCCCCAATGAATAATGGTTAGCTGGTTGGTGGTTTGGAACATGACTTTTAGTTTTCCATTCAGTTGGGAATGTCATCATCCCAACTGACTTTCACTCCATCATTTTTCAGAGGGGTAGGTCAACCACCAACCAGATATATTATCAACCACCATTAATCATCATCATTAACCAGCATCATTAACCATCATCATTAACCATCATCATAGTGGATTTGCCCAAGATCATTAACCATCATTAACCATATATTAACCATATATTAAACATCATCATTAACCAGATATTAACCATCATTAACCATCATTAACCAGAAAGGGATTCATCACCTGCAATTCTGTGCTTTGATCAGCTCGATCCCGTTAGCTATACCCAGTATGGTTGATCCCATTCGGTCCACCGCTCAAATTTTAACCATAAATCAATGGTGTTCATTCAATGATTAATATATATATATACACACAATATCATGGTATGTAGATACATTATACAATGAATTAAGCATTCATCTACTATGGTTCCGAATGTCGCCTTTAAAACCCCAGCGGTGAAAAGTTGACGCAACCCTCGAATCCCTCGACCTCCAGTCCCTCGGCGTCCAGGACAAGCCCAAGTGGAAGCAAACCCGTGAGAAATTGAATCGAAGCTTGTCCTCCCAAAATCCCGCTATCACTGACCTGGATGAATTTGATATCTATATCCATATCTATATTTATATCTATATACATGTCTATTATATTGTAATTATATTTGAACCACGAATCAAATCTAAAATGTGACCGGAATGCTGGAAATGGAGGTTGATGAATTGGATTGGATGATAATTCCGTTGATATTCGTGGGGTGTTTGTCATTCGCTTGTGGCTGATGGTCGGACTTGTCCAACGCTGAAAGATGGGCGGGGGTTCAGGGGTTGCAACATCCCTCGTTGCATGATATTACGGATCTTCAGGTTGGTGAAACAAGATGATTTTGCCCATTTTCAGTGATCAATGTCCCCATTTTTGGAATGTTGAATATCACCTTTCTATTGTCACTGGTGATGATTTTGCCAATGATGTGGTGATTCTTCAGCTTACAGGAGCAATTATGTTGATTGGCTCAAAGCTTAGGCAAATCTTTAGCACGTTGGTCATGGGTTGCAAACCACTTGCTAGCCAGTTCATCAGTTGTTCAGTCCCATTCGTGCAACCTTTGCTTTCTCGATCCATGAGAGATCCTTGCGCGGAAAAAACTCACTGCCTCACAGGGTGGCCTATTGGTTTCTTGTTGAAACTTTACCCCTCTTATGTGTCAAGCCATATCTATACATGTGTGTATGTCATGTAAGTACATATATCCACATTTACATGTATCAATACGTATGCATCTATATACTACATCCCTATGGCATAGATCTCATTTACATATATACATATACATATATATATATATATTATACACTGTATACACTTTCACAGATATGTATAGATGAAATTTAAGTGTGTGTATATATATATATTCAACTAGATAAGCAACCCAAAACAATAGATAAGTATTTTCGTTACCTCTACACTTTTCATGCTACTTTTGTATCTTTTTGGGTCGTTTCTTCGGCGAAAGCATCATCCCGCGCCCCAGTGGGCCCAGGGCTTGCGACGGTCATCGAGAAGCTCCAGAAGGAGATTGATGACAAGGCGGCAGGTTCCCCTCCGGAGCCTTGGCCATGGGCACAGGGAGCTGTAAAAAAAAAAGTGGGACAAAATGGAAGACTTGGGGAGTGAGATGTTGGCGAAGCAAAAAGGGATTTTCCTGGATTTCCCCCTTTTGAACGAGGTTGATATTGACCTGGTATACTAAGCAGCTGGCGATTTATCGCAAAATGGGGAGCTGATATGAGGTACTTGGAGGATCATTCCGCTTCAAGTCCCCGATTCGTGGAGTTAATGCATACAATGGGTGAACGAAGTGCGGTTGCGGTTACAGTCACTAAGTGGGCTGGTGGTTTCCGCAAAAATTCAGAAAATGTGGTATACAATCGAGTTTTTGTGAATCGTACAATCAGGGTTTTCGATGCGGAATTTTCATCTACATAGATGATCAGGAATTGTGATAAGCCAGAGCAAAGTTTATCAAGTGTAGTTTTTTGAATTGATATTGGGTGTATAGCCAGCAATACAATTGTAATATGACCAACAAGAAATTGATCAGGCGCTGAATGGGGGAGTATCATCTATAGATAAATAATGGATAAATGACAGTGGAACTTGGGTTGAATTGGGGTTATCACGTAGATGGATCGATCAATTCTATAGATTCTCGGCTAGAAAGTGGAAATTAGGATCATATGGTTGTAGATCAAAATTATGTACCTCAAATTGGTGGACTAATGCTCAAAATGACCCATTGTGTTGGGTCCGTGGATGGTACATGGCGTATCCATGATTGGAGTCGCTACCTCCAGGGATTTCTCCAGCTTTCGAGGAGAAGAAACGGCCGCGCCCGGTATCGAACAGCGATATACGGGAGTCCACTACGAGTGTCTGGGTATGCAGCCTTTTGGATCATCCAAAATTAGGAAATTCTCTCTAAAAATCGAAGAAAAAAATGTATTTCGGAGGAAACCCTGACGTACTCTGGTAATCCCCAAATCTTTTGCCCTCTTGGTCCTGACGGAAGCTAAGGCCCATCGTCGCCAAAGCACCGAAAATCTGGCGTCCGCCGCAAGAGCCGCGACCGCAGCCCACGCCGCAGCCGTGCGCAGCGGCGCTCGACCTCGCCGGCCACGCGACCGAAGGGCGCTGCGCCAAAGCCGCCGCCCAAGCCACCGGCGAAACCACCGGAGCCGCCCGGGCCGCCGCCCGCAGCGCCTGCGGCGCCTGCGGCCGCGGCCGCACCTGCCGCGCCCCCGCCGAAACCGGCCGCTGCAGCGCCAGCGGCAGCAGCGCCGCCGCCCAAGGCGCCCAACACCGCCCCGGCATCGCCACCACCCAAAGCCGCAGCAGCACCGATTCGGTGGAGAGACAGTCTGAGGCCAAAGGCAGAAGTCAGACGGCCAAATCATTTGGAGTGATGGTGGGAAAAAAAGAATTAGTGGCGTGTGGCACTGCGGCACCTTGAAATGTCCAATCCATTGGTGGAAGTTTGATGGATTTTCTTGCTCATGTTCTTATTGTTGGGTTGATGATTCCCCTATTTCTCCTCCCCAGCTTTACAAACCCAGGTACGGACTTGCATAAAATGGGGTTTTCTAAAATGGGGTACCCCCACTCATCAATTTTTGTTTGGGACTTTCCATGAAATAAACCATCCAGCTACATATTGGGGTACCCCCATGGCTTGGGAAACCCCCAGGACTTTCCAGGTCCTCCTTGGCGCCCTGCCAAGGCGCCAAACTTGCCGCGAAGCCATCAAGGTTTTTTCAGGGCGGGATGGAAGGGGATCCACCTTGAAGGTCGCTTCAGCATGGCTTTTTTGGAGATGTTCCAACAAACAAAGATGTGTAAGATACATGGGGAAACCAGAGAAATGGCTATGGATCAGTGCCTATAAATACCATTTTTAGGGGATCGAACATCCGTTTACCAGCTATTTTATCATTTTGATGTTCAGCACGGGTACATGGTTTTGACGCAGCCCCAAATGATCATCTACTAATTATAGAGCTGAAGTCGGATCCGCTGTTTACTGGTGATTTGCAAGCCATGAGGACTTACACACCGTGGACCCATTCGTTTGTGATGTCAAAATTTAATTCAAGAAAAAAAATGAGAATTATTTAACCAATCTGGCTTATAAAGATACATTAGTCACTGCATATGAAGATGTGTATTTCAGATTGAAAAGCCTGGATATTACTTATAAGCCAATATAAATATTCATATTTATATTCATATTCATATATATATATATATATTCATACTCATATTCATATTTACATTTATATTTATATTTATATACATGTGTATATATATATACATAACTGTGGTTCCAGATGGGCCTGGATGTCACTCCGCCAGGCAAACGGACCGGAAGTCCCAGCTTTGTCCAGGCCAGGGAAGTCTCAAGGTTTGGTAAACCACGCGTTTTTTTCCCAGTAGATTCATAGTATCTGATGATATATCTATAAATGGAATATCTATAATATCATGGATATAAATCGATTTTGATATTTAGGTAAACCAATATGAATGATATACCTATCAATTTCCGTTACAATCGATATTGATAGATATTTATAGATATTGATATATCTCTATATTCATTTTGTATATAGTTTCCCAGTATCTATCAATATCCGGATTATATCAAAAAAATGAATATAGATATTTCCCCATGTTGATAGAGATATTGTCATATATATATATACACACCATTGATGGATCGGGTTGTATATATCTATCAATACCAGTAGTACCGCACAAGGCGGTGGCGGAAGTTTCAAAAATAGGAAACCTATAGGAGAGGTTGGTTGTTGTGAATCAGGGATGGCAGAGCGAAGCCACTGATGGAGTGAAAGGTGATTGA
>Ga0126342_10017136_pt1 | contig 12556 bp, 11 predicted proteins | sample Cyp1metagenome_FD_92528 | JGI IMG/M metagenome (GOLD analysis project Ga0126342, IMG submission 92528) | Coral microbial communities from Lord Howe Island, Old Settlement Bay, Australia - Cyphastrea 1 metagenome | ecosystem: Host-associated > Invertebrates > Cnidaria > Coral ...
ATTATATTATACTATATTATACTATATTTAATTTTACTATAGTATATTATATTATATTTTGGAATATTTTATTATATTATATTATATTGTATTATTATTTTCTATTATTTTTTATTATATTATATTGTATTATTATATTCTATTATATTATATTATACTGTATTATATTATATTGTATTGTATTGTATTGTGTTATATATACGTGTGTGAGTGATAATATAGTCTTAAATATGCACATATACTGTCTAAATTGGATAGATACTTGCAAATGGTGGCATTAATGGGAAAATCATCTATCAATGGGGATTTGGGATTGCTGGACTAGTTGCCAGAAGGTATGCCACTTGCATCGAGGGTGTTTGGCAGGTGTAATGGATCAGCGGCCAGCGTGGAACACACTTCTCGGATGCCTGAGGAACGCACAAAATCTCTTGGACTGGCTGCAGCCAGACTGAACTTTCATTGCCATGAGCATGCCATCAGTGTACAATATGTTATCAAACGTTATCTTAAATGTTACCTCCCCTTGGCATTTGCAACCCACTTTCCCACCCATTTTTTCCGCGGCCACGGGACGTGGCCCATGGATTTTGATGACCTGGATGATGCAGAAGAGACCTTGGGCCCGAAGTTGGTGGATCTGCGTGAGCAGAAGCGAGCTGCTTCTCGATTGAGAACATGGCCCGCAGCTCATGGCCCGATGTGGGACGCCAATTGATCTGGGATGATTTCCTGATCCCAACGGACCTGTTTGGGCTATTTTGGGCTGGGTTGAAACATGTGCTGTATTTGCAATGTTTCATTCCAAAAATTCGATGCTCCGTTATGATCAAGATTGACTCAACACGACGCAACAAGGATTTTTTCGATGGGTTGAGACTTGAAACATGTTGAAACCATTTGAAAGTGTGAAACCACGAGCCATTTGTGTAGATTTTAGATGATTTTAGGCACTGAGCTGCGCTGTTTCCTATTGTTTCCTGAGGAACTTCAGCTGAGCAAGGCACCCCACCCAGCTCCAAAGGGTAAGGGTTTTGGGGGCGGCACCAAGCGAACGCAGAAGGCTGGAGACTTCGGAGACTTCGGGTATCGATGGGATGATCCTGAACTATGGATGGCTATGGATGAGTCTGCTTCATTCCTGATTACGTTTTTTTTTTTGTACTGTAAATATGGATTATATAAGTTTTTCTCAATGGTAAATTTGGTGAGAGCTATGATAAATTATATATAGATTATATGTAAATTATGATGAGGATGGATAATTATGATGATTGCAATGGTACATGATAATTTAACTATAATTTCTGGTTGATGACCTGATAGATGGGACAATTATGATGTACTGCAACTATCAGTTATGGTGCGTTTGGACGGCCTGAGGGGGCTTCAAGAAGGTATGTTCACCAAATCACCAGATTTCAAGGGTTCCAGCAGCCAAAGATCAATCAAGAAGGTCCAGCCTGTGACAATGTTTGAACACTATACGACTCACATATATACTTATACATATCATGCCACAGGTGCCAACAATGGTGGAGCGAGCCCGTTTCTGAAGACTGGTTAGCGTCATGTGCCCGTTTTCTGTTCAAAGGGATCAGTTACATTTACATACGTATATTTACACATGTATTTAAAAAAGAAAAAACAACATCCATGCACTTTTTCCGCCGAAGACCCATGATAATGATATGACTCGACCTTGCTGTCACCGGCTTGCAGTTGCTGTACTTGCATGGTCCTGGCTCCAACAATGCCATGTCCGAGAAGCAGGTGCAAGCTGTTTTCAAGTGCCTTGGCGTTGATATGTTCACCCCAGCGCGTGGCGTTTGCAGCTCAAAGCTGAGGAACCTGAAATGGGTTGTTGACTTTCATCTTTTGGAATGGCACTACTTGGAAGGCACCATCAACCATAAGCTGGAAGCTTGGCAGTTGCAATCTATGATCTCACATGACCCATGGCTCATTCTCATGTACTCGATTGGACTTGTTTGGACTCAACATCTACAGCAGGAGAAGCCTCAGGATTGCATTATCCGCTTGTGCTTGACCTTGAAAGCCTGTCAAAGTGTAAGTTGGTGGTGTTCTTTTGGGAAAGGCGCAGCATGAAACATTTGATGTTGGCTCATCTTCGTACAGGTTTGGCCCTGGCAACAAAGGGGCATCACCTAATAACGTTGCTTGCGTGTCTCATATCTCACCTGTAGGGAGAACTCTTGGCCGACAATTTGTTCATTGCTTCCTGCTGGAAATGAACAACACGCGTCAGACGTCAGGAAGAGATTCATTGGGACCCGGCTGTGCAGAAGACTTTTGCTCCTTTCGGACGGCCCTGCGGGGAGTCCTTCGATGGCTGCTGGGTGGCAGATTTTGAGCAATGGCTATGAACCCCCTGAGGGGAAAAAACATAAAAACGTGGAAGAACAAAACATGTTGTCATTCTTTACCGCATATCTTTGTTGGTGTGCAACTCTATCCCCTGATCTCAAAAGTGTCCAGCTTTGCACGTGTACATCATGTACTTTGAGCCGGCCCGGCAAAGGTTACATGAGCTACGTCACGATTTTGAACGAGAGCCACCAAAAAGAGAGCTGGATTGGCCCGAAGACTTCAAACCAAGGTAGGTTTCATAGTTATCAGCTGCACTGTTACTGTTTCCATCTGTTTCCATGTCCCAATGGTGATTTTTCTTCAGGACTTTGTGACGTCAACCCATGATGACAAATGGTAAATAATACAGCGATGCAGTGATCAAAAACGCATGGGAGGCCGTGGCTTTCAAGTCCAGGGCAGCTTGTAGACTGATACCCTCCCAAAGTTCTTCCCTGGAGGCTATGAGGATGTAATGGACGACATAGCCAAGAACCTGGCAGCGAATGGACCCTATGACGGCCTGCCGGGTGGCCCTGTTTGTGGTGCTGGTGAGGTTCCCCGTACTGGTTGTAAGACATCAGAGTTTGCTTCAAACCACCGCAACGTCATAGAGAATCCATGGAACCAGGAACCAGACAGCACCCAACATCACCCAACAGACCAGAGACATTAACAGTGGTCACCAAAGGACAAAGGAGCTGCATCGCAAGAGAAAACTAGAGAACTGCCTCCAGAGATCTCCAGAGGTATAGATATGTGGGATGTGCCTCAGAAGTACCCATCCCATCCATCCCATCCCATCCATCCCATCCATCCCATCCATCCCATCCATCTCGTCCATCATCATCCCGTCTCTCAGGTGTGGCTTCGACATAGGCGCCAGTTTGGCCTTTGAGGCAGCGAGTGCCCTGGTTCAATGGAGATTCCCCATGGTTTTCCGCCAGAATGGGCGGATGGGGATGGGTGAAACTCTATGAGTCATCCTATGTCTTTGGGCGGTGATAGGCTTTGTAAAAGCGAGGGCGCCAGTCAGGATTTTGATCCATTGATATCCATTGCCATTCCAGAAGCAATTTTGCGGGGGCACTGATTGTTTTTGTGCATGCATTGCATCCAGGCATATCCAGAGTTGAGTTCAAGTCGCAGCAGGGCATCTGTTTCCGGTCAACCAGTCATGCCTTTTGATTCCAGCATCCTGGCATCACTTTGGCTCAAGCATCATGCTTTCGATATCGAAACCCGGGGGCGGACCTCCGAAACCTCAATCCCCCCCTTGCATCCATAACCGCGCGTGTCATGGCTGCCATGGCTGCCGTGGGGCATAGCCCATGGCGAATAGCAGCTGGCTGGGCACTTTTGGGTTTCACTCTGATCGATGGTTCTGCTGCTTTGTCTGTGGTGAAAGTTACACAGGCAGAGGCGCATCACTTGGATTTGGGAGGGTTGTACCTCTCTTGCAACAGGTTGCTTAATTCGCTTTAATGGGATTTGATGAGGTTGTTACCCTGTCAATATACCAGCTTCAACAAGTGTTCCACCTTAGTTCATGAACGATACATTCTCCAGTTTTACTTGTTCACCAGTTGGTTGTACCAACTTGCCACCACAGGTGGACTACCGGGGTGAAGCTGGATACTCACAGGAGTTGAGGCAAGCTGCTGAAATGGAAGCAGAAACAGAAAACCATAGCATCTCGCCTTGTACTTTTGAGTACTTGTTTTGTTATGTTAACCCATCCCTGGTTCAGAAGATGGTTCCAATGATCACGGCCCCTTTTCTCGATCCACTTGCTACATGATCAACCAGGTAATGCTCCAGATGTCAATGTGGACAAAGCATCAGCTGGCAGCTTGGGATCCATCTTTGACTCACCGTTTCGACTGAGTCCAGAGATGTCGCTGGCCGTGCTCCCTGCGTACTATGTACGACACAGCTCCAGCTTCCCCACCATCCGCAGAGGCGCGAACGTCTCAGACGTCTTTTCGCCCTTTGCCAAAGTGAGGACGCGAATCGTCCCAGTGCAGCCGCATAATACCTTCGCGACAGCAGCTTCTTGGCTGACCAAAAGTCTCCCAGAGATTTCAGAAATGATGGGCTCCTTGGGGGTTAAGGGTTGGAACAAAACTATGACATCCAAAAACCCCAAAAAAGGTTGGTTGACGGTTCGGCTCATAGGTGTGAAAGATTCCACACATGTTCAAACGGATGGCTACCTCAACATAGTTTTACATGGTGGTTTTTTTTGGGTATATTTTGGATTATTGTGGTATATGTTTGTAAAATGGGTCGTGATGCTCCAGGTGGATGTGGAGATTGCCACACCCGAAATCATCGTCTCCGTGTACCTTTTGCTCTTCGTTCCCTTGGCAATGGCCTGGGCATATTTTGTTCACTACGGATGTAAGGAGACGCAAAAAAATTACCACGGTACAAATCATCCCGAAACGGTAGGTTTATGGATGGTTTATGGATGGTTTGTGGATTTTTTATGGATGGTTTTATGGATGGTTTATGGATGGTTTATGGATGGCTTATGGATGGCTTGTGGATGGCTTATTGATGGTTTTTGGTTGTTTATGGATGGTTTATGGATGGTTTATGGATGGTTTATGGATGGCTTGTGGATGGCTTATGGATGGCTTATGGATGGTTTATGGTTTATGGATTGTTTATGGATGTTTTATGGCAGCTTGGCCACCAAAAATCAAAAAGTCAGTGCTTTTCAATATACTTATAGGGAGTATTGGCATATGTATTAGCCGTGGGCATCTGAGTCTCTGGAACAGCATTTGCGGGGGGCAGGGGAGTTCCGGCGTTCTGGAGCACGTAGACCATGCGAACCCACTTGAAAATCCCAGAGGCTTAGGGACATGCAAAACAATGGAAACTCATCAGTTCCAAGTATTATAGGCCACCAAATTTGAAAGTCAACCCTGCCGTTAACACATCTTAGGCCAGAATCACGACGGTTTCAGTCACACAAATTGTATGAACGTTTCAATCCCCGTATTGGCCCTTAAATTTGGATGGTTTCGGTGTGCTCAGCAGCTCAAAGAGACAGTAGCCGCGCAATTGTCCGTTTCTCCCGGGGTTGTGTTTGATCTTGGCATATCTTGGCAAATGGAGTCCAAAAGCATCCAAAAGCACACTTTTCCCTCCACCAGCCAGGAGAAGCATTATTTGATCATGGTGCCATTCACACTTTGTGCCTTCACAGTGGGTCTGGATTTGGTGAACCAATCCTTATCAACACTGACTGCAGCACCAATGGCTATGACTGCCATCCAGGCTGGCTTCATGTCCGCTGCCACCATGTTGTGGACAGTGGGTTGCCATGTCTATATGCTCATCGCCCGGATTCGCAGCAACGAAGCCCCACCGCCCCTGGTGAAGTCACGCAGTGGGGAGCGAAGTCCTTCAAGGGTGCCAAGTGAGCTTACATTGTATCTCGATGCAGGGCAGTTGCCAACGTTCACCTTACCTTCAACATGTGGTGTCCCTTGAAATTTGAATCTGGAAGTGTCATCCACTCAGAAATCCTGCCAATGAGGTACCCTTTGTCCTGCACCACGCAGACAAAGTTGCTCTTTGGGTGGACGCCTGCGGCTCTGTGGTTTGTGGCTTACCAGCTCATCAACCATGAAGTCTCCATGTACTGCTCACTGTCCGAGAGAAGCTTGGGATGAGAGCTGAATTATAGAATTGGCTGCTGGCGTTTGTTCGTGGGCTCAGTATGAGTTCAGACAACCTACTGAATTGGGGGTAGCATGGAGTGTAGCAACCATCTACTGATTTTAGGGCTTGTCGCAGCAAATAGTGTTGTTCTTTCTCTTGTGAAAAAGAAGGGTTCTGAATTTTACACAGCCAGTAGGGGGTCATTGGTTCCACCAAAAAACCATGCAGGAACCGTGTTCTTGAATATGTGCCCGCTTTTCGCTCTCTTCATTGAGCCCTTAGTGTTGCCCTCACGCGTTGAAAATGTCTTGAACCAGACCTTTTCGTCCAAAATGGCCTTGATTACAATGGCTTTTGGAGCAGTTCTCTTCAGTTTGCAGTATCCGGACTTCAGCGCCAACGGATTGAGATCCGCTGGCCTCTTGGTTGCCTTGGTGCTACCATATCGGTTGCTTCAGCGAATGCTGCTGGCTGAGCCTTGGCGTTGGGGGAACATGCTCACAGTAAGGGCAGCTCAAAGGGGTAACCCACCCCTAAGAAATGAGATGAGAGTTGGATGTTTGATGATGGGATAATTATGGATTCTGGATTATCCCAATGTCACCAATGTATTCTCCATTATTATCCCCTTCCTTTCTGATTGCAATTCGCATCGTGGATGCTTAATGAAGTTCCTTAAAAAAATTGGCTGATAAAATGATAAAGGTGGCCACCTGCGATCACTGGGAGCGTCACGACCACATCGAGGACTGTCAAGATGCGCCGGCCACACTGCTTTGTGCCTTTGATGGTTTGCTTCTCACCGTCCCCGCAGCCTGCTTGACTGTGCTGAATGAACGATGCTTGAAGCACGGGCAAACTTTTGTTTGTTTTATATATATATAGACATGTACATGAATATGTATATATATATACTATATTGTGTTCTCTATATATGTATATATATATATATATATTCTGTATTGTTTTTTGGGGGGTACATTTTTGGGGAAGGGTTGAGGAGGCTGGGGTCTCCCACAAATACCAAGTTGAAACGCGTTTGCCCACTCAACGCGTGAATTCTGGGGTGGTCCTGCAACTCTTGCCACCAGGATTCTTTCTAGAAGCTTGGAATGTTTGGCTCCACAACCCATCCATCATGCTGATGTTTGGTCTGTCCATTTTTGCCTTCATCGGGAATCACCTGTCCGTGCTGTATCTTCTCAAGGCAACCTCGGCGACCGGATTTGACTTCAGCAGGCAAGAATTTTGAAGTTCACGTTTACGGCGTCCCTAAATCCTGCTTTGCTTTCGCAGTTTCATACCTTTCCCACCCCACCAGAGCAGTTGTTCCAGGGGCCACAGGAACAGACCCATCCCAAGGCAACGTCCACCTTGGTCTTTGGGAATTTGTCCAATTTCGTTGTGGTTTTTGAGGGCATCGTGTTTTTCTCAGACCCTGTCTTTGAAGCTCCCTTGGTTTTCACTGGCATTGCCCTTAGCTTACTGGGTGGCGTTTGGTACGCCATTGAGCAATCTGACCCGGCAGATGATGGAAAGATCAGCATGAACGAGGCAGGGGCTGAAACAGCATCTCGTTGTGTATAAGGGGACGGCACTGGAATGGCTTCACCGCTTCACTCTTGAGTGGAAAGACTTGTGTATTGCAGCCATGTCAATGTACGTGAGCTATGAGCTGTAAGAAAAAAGGCCTGAAAAACTTTGCATGCTGGTGGGCGAAGTGTAGCTGCAGGTTTGAGCCTTAGTTTCATTTGATTCAAAACATGACTGTGAGATACTGTCACGCTTGAGTGGGGTTTAGAGTCAGCATATGTCAGCATGATTCCTCCTTTGGTTTCACAAAATCCATGCGCGGTGCTGTGGTGGTCATGCCTCATGATACTCATTTATTGCAGCTTCCAGAGCCCATTCAATCATTTGTTGATATTGGTTACACATTTGCAGATGTGCATTTTATTCTAACGTGTCAAATACATTCAATTACTATATGCCAGATTATTCCAGTATACTCTAGCTGGTGTTTTTTTTTTCGGATGACTATGGATGACTTTTGTCGTTTTTTTGCTGGGTCTTTTTCGAGTTGTTGCATGCAATAATATTATGTAATAAAATACATGCAAAGAAATTGGATGCGACGTGCTGCTTTTGACTGACTTGCTGCCGTCTGGTAATTTAACATGGCTATGGAAAATCACCATTTTGAAAACTGTAGGCAAAATATCTATATATAAATGGGATTAAATGGGCCATTGTCCATAGCTATTACGGTATATAGTTTGCTGGAGGGTATTTCCATGTATATCCCCCTTCCTGTGGGTTCAATTGCAACTGAAACACCCGAAAATCCCGTACAATCTCATAAAATCCTGCAAACTCCTCCCAAATTCACATCACAAAATCCCATGAGATCCCATGAACAATCCTCTTCAAATCCCGCAGAAATCCACACTGTCATCGTCCACCTGGTTGCTGAGGACTCGCTCAAGAAGGAGACCCACGTTTCACGGCAGCTTGGGCCAAGGATGGGGAAGCGGGGAAGTTGACCAATGGCGGAAATGCCCCCAGAAATGACGGGAAAACCCATTGGAAAAGCCTCAAAAAGGATGGAACATCCGCGAGAGAAAGGAGGTTTGAATGGGAAAATCATCGAACTAAATGGGTGGTTGTTCAGCACATCATGTTTGATTATCGCAGGGTATACAAAGGCTGGACAAACTGAAAGATCATCAGATAAAATGGTGGATATAAACACTATAAGACTATATATATATATATGTGTGCATGAAACAGATCCAAACATTAGAAGATTACAGGGTAAAATTGATGTAATTGGATGATATAAAAATTATTGCCTATGACATGATAGAGCATGATATAATGACGATCCCAATGGACGGCGATTGAGAATAGTTAACAGCAAACAGTTGGGCTGGTTGGGGTAAAAGTTGGAAAAACAGTGCAAGATTACCCCGGGTTGCTTCTTATTCTATCTTATTCTGCAATTTCTGCCATTGAGAAAAAATGCTCTATGCTCTGACAATAGGAGCTGAAGCATTGCCATTCCCAGCTGGCCTCTCTTGATGGGGAGGCTCATGAGTTTCATGATGCCATTGGCAGGCTTCCAGTGGATCATGTATTCATCCGTGAACTTACTTATACCCACAGGACACAACCAGAAAATAAATGAAAATAATGCGGATGAGGATGCGAAAGGCATGTTTTCAATGTTTGTTTCGAATGTTGGAGCCAAATTGATTAGCGGGCTATAGCACTATATACTGTAATAAATTGTATACCCCCAATATGACCATAAATGGGCCGTATACAGTCGTATAAACCATCCCCAAAAAGGAGTCAACATTGATTCAAGTGAGCTATATCATGGGAAATCACAATCCGTTAGGATATAGGGGACTGCTCACCCAAGGAGAAGTTCCGATATTTGTTACTATTCTCATGCCGTGGACATCGCGAGATGGCCGAGCATGGCCAAGGCGCTCGGAAAGTTAGACGCTGTTGAGACCGGGATGTTGGGAATTACGATAATGATCGTATGATACTATGTAAGATCCATAGGTTTTCGATAGATTTTCCAGGTTGACTGCTTCAACTAAATTCAGGACTGTCCGGTGTAACGTGTATGGTTAGCACTGTATTTTACATTCAGGACATGTTTGAAAAAGAATGCCCCTTGGTTGAAGGTACGTTGCGGCCAAAGTCGCCACTGCAAATCCCCTGTTTCTTGAGCTGGTCAGAGGAGGATGACTCCAAACAGCTTCTTGGCATCACTTATATCCGGTGAAGGGATACCCTTTGGTGATTAAACATGGCAATGGAAAGTCCTCCATGAATTTTCTTGTTGATTAATGTTGATGATGTTGATGTTCACTGATTTTCCCATGAAAAAGTTTCCAGGTTTTTTTTTAAAGGATTTTTTATGATCCAGACCGATCCATAGGTCCCAGTTATGAGACAAGGATACAGAAAGCATCAGAAAGCCAATTTACTGGTATGTGCCTTCTGTCAGTGAAGAGAGTATGTCCACCACAACACAGAAGCCTCAATGTTGTCAGCTTCTTCAACAGAACAATAGCTCGAAGCTGCTAAAGGAATGATTCTGAGCGGGGGTCATGCACCAGACTTCGAGGTTTTCCAACTACGAGGATCTAGCCGTGGGCTTGGCATCAGTCATTGACGCACTAGTCACTTCTTGCAGCATAGCTATTCCTTATTCTTTTGGATGGATACCCATCCATGTCTGATCATGTCTGGGATCCAAAGTGACTGCCATTATGGAGACAGACTTGAAACATCTTGAAACAGTTTCAACCTACCAGTAGGGCATGGCTGTTTGAACGCCGAGGCCTTGTACATTCATCCCAGGTTTCGCAGGATCTGTGTCTTGCCTCAACGGCTCAACTGGCCATGGAGGCATTGAGCCATTGAGCCATGCTGAGCTGTGGCTGGGTGTGATATCTATACCCGGAGGGCTGCCATCAAACATGGCTGCCATGGGAAATGTGCATCTACATATGGGCAAATCACCGAACTAAGTGGAGGATTTTCCCAGCAAACCATGTTTGATTACCAGAGGGCACACATAAAGGGAGAGAATGTCTCGAACCAGAAGATCATGACAGCATCCTTTCTCAAAGTGCTTGAAGGAGTGCAACAAGTTGGCAAGTCCTTGGATATGCTTTAGTGGTTTTGAGGTCCACTGAATCGACGGGCAATGCACTCAGGTTTACACAGCCAGGGGCATCGGCCTCCCAATTTCCAGAAGAACACCAAGGCACCGGCCATGGGCAACAGTCCCATCACACATCAATCCCATAGGTCCCATTTTTGTTGGCCAGGAATGTGAAGTTTTGGACAACTTCATTGGAGAGATGCAGGCAGGCAGCTACCATCCAGGCGCGCGATGGTGGCTTTGCTTTGGAAGAACTTGGTTTGATGTGTTTAACCATCAAAATACATCAAACTGAGGAAGATGATGATTAACCAGTGAATTTTAGGTGGGAGGTTCCACCATTTTCAGATTTTGTTTCAGATATGTTCAGACTAACCCATAAACAGAGAAGTTAATTAAGATATAATAGTTTGTTCCAGATTTTTAAGCAGTAGATTGAGGGATGTATCTGGGAGCTGGCAGGTGAAGATGAAGATGTCAGCAGTGCGATTTATAAGGCATGGGGTGATCGTGGAGGTCGTTGATTTTGTCGTCAAAACAGCCGATTGACAATTCTATTTAATGGGTACACCGTAACGGGGATGATCAACCAAGTTTGAAGTGTTTAAATGATGGGGTTGATGTCTAATCATGTTTACTCATGTTTCTATCTACTTTTGTCGGTCCCAGTGGGCTTAAAACAGTCAGTCTTGCGACCTGGCCATGGCAGGGCTTTTGGCTGCCCTTGCCGCGGCAGCAGGGGCCCGAGCTGCAAGATGGCCCAGTGAAGTTGATAGCAACCCAGCTGAAAACCCATGGTGTTCCTGGATGACCTACAGACGACCAGGATATTTCTGTCGATTTTGTCACTGTGGTGCTACAAGACCCGAAGGGAGTTGCTTGTAAGATCTTTGTAAGTGGAGATGCATGTAACTTGGATTAGAATTTAGTGCGATTTTTGTCCATGACTCGAAAAGTGCAGAGAGACGGCATGTACATCACAAGGTGACATATCAATTTTATCCTCTGATAGTAAACCTAGCGGGCTGGGACGTCACTTCAAAGATGATTGGCTTGTTGAAATGGTGAGTTTGCTATTCCCAGGTTTGTTTCCAGGGTCCCTGAATTGGTTGGCGGTGGCCTTGTGGCTGAGGTGATCCCTGACCCCCTGGGGCAACACGGTCCACTGCCCGATGCGGCTGAGAAGGAGAGGCAGCGCTTTCCAGCGCAGGAACCGGCTGAGGCCATTTGGGCCACGGGAGAGGATGGGGCTGGGTAGAAATGAACAGCCAAACACGTTGATTAATGCATTATAGTTATAATATATATATATATATACACTGTATATATTAATATATATATATACATTCGCATGTAGATCGATGGATAGGATAGGATTTATAGGATGGATAGGATAGGATGGATAGGATAGGATGGATAGGATGGGATGGGATGGATGGATAGATAGGATAGGTAGATAGGTAGATAGGTAGATAGGTAGATAGACAGACAGACTCTCAGACAGACAGGTAGATTAGGTAGATTAGATTAAATTAGATTAGAATAGATAGATAGACACACATACACAGATATGCATGTATAGTAACTAGTTGTTTTCCTCTAAGATGAACTATCCAGTGGATTTCTTTGGGCAGTAGCGGACCAAGTTTTGATCCTACACGCATTAGTGTTTGGCTGGATTGACCTTCCAAATTTATATGAGCTGTGGTCAATACTCATGGTTAATAACCATTAATAGGGGCTAGTCATCCAATGGTTCATAGGGATTTATAATAACCATTATAAGGATCCTTATTGTGGATGGGATGACCATCAACC
>Ga0126342_10017137_pt1 | contig 12554 bp, 13 predicted proteins | sample Cyp1metagenome_FD_92528 | JGI IMG/M metagenome (GOLD analysis project Ga0126342, IMG submission 92528) | Coral microbial communities from Lord Howe Island, Old Settlement Bay, Australia - Cyphastrea 1 metagenome | ecosystem: Host-associated > Invertebrates > Cnidaria > Coral ...
CATCTATATATCATCTATATATCATATATATCATATATATCATATATATCATATATATCATATATATCATATATATCATATATATCATATATATCATATATATCATATATATCATATATATATATATCATATATATATATATCATATATATATCATATGTATCATATATATCATATATATCATATATATATAATATATATCCATATGAAAATGGATTGATGACGAATGCCAAATCATTGTGGGAAAACAACCTATGATAACCTATGATAATTGGCCATGGCCATATCACCATTTTCGGCGGTCACCTTGAGGCTGGCCATCGAGATGCCTCAGTTGCATCATGGGTTTTTCCCATGGAAAATCACCATCAAAAATGGTGGATTTGTCCTAATGGAAAATCATAGCGAATGGAAAAGTGGTACCCTCTGGTAAACTAACATAACTATGGAAAATCACCATTTTTAATGGGAAAATCCACTATAAATGGCCATTTTTAATGGCTATTTTGACATCACCAGAAGGTAGGTTTTTCCCAGTTGTGATTTGATGATCAAACATGGTGGATGTTCATCATACAATCGTCCATAGCTGCCATAGCTCTGACCTGTGGTCCCTGCCGGACTCCACAATTTCGGCTCCTTCCAGCGACACCTGGACCATCCCATTGGACTGGCGTTTTTGCTCGATATTCTTTCAGATCCAAATATCATTTGGTTAGTTTCTATGTCCAAAGATATCCCGTGTATATCCAGGGTCTCATGCAGCCTGTGAAAACCTTTCCAGGGATGGTGGCAACTTCCCATGTCAACACAGGATGAATTGACAGTAATATATTGGAGTTATATGATCACTGATTTGGGATCCAATATTTGTCATCATCCCGGCTTCATTAATCCAGGCTTGACATGAGTTCGCTTTGTGAATGATTCGTTTATCCACAGGGATAATAACAATCACAGCCGTGGTGACAGTGACCGCCGGCTTGAATCCCCCAGTCAATGCCCATGGACCCACAACAGCAGTTTGAGTCACCATGGACCCATCTTCACCGAAAATCCAGTGGGAAGAGGTAAACAAATCACCAAACAGAAGCCTTTGTCGGCATGTTCATCCATTTTTTGGTTTGTTCAAGTTCCAAGTGCTGCTGAAAGGATTACCCTCTGGTAAACTAACATAGCTATGGAAAATCATCATTTTTAATGGGAAAATCCACTATTAATGGCCATTTTCAATAGCTATTTTGACATAACCAGAGGGTACAACTGTTGCCATCAAGATCTGGGCTCAACAGGTTGCCTCCAAGATCTGGGCGACAGGATCAACCTTCATGACAATAAGCCCTGTGACCTGCAGCTGTCCATCCAACCACCCATCTGTATATATGTTGATGTAATACCTCAATATACATCCATCTATGTATATATATATATATATGTGTGTGTATGTGTAGATGGAGAATCAAATATACATATATATATACATATGTATATATATATATATATACATACTAATTATATGTATATATACAAATTATAATGTATATATATACTGTATATGTATATGTATGTGTATATATATACTGTATATGTATATGTATGTATGTATATATATACATATGTGTGTATGTGTACATGTAGATACAAATATATATACATATATATATGTATATATATACACATATGTGTATATATGTGTGTGTGTACGAGTTGATCTCTCTATATCCTACATATATATATATATACATACTAATTATATGTACATATACAAAATATAATGTGTATATATATATATATACACTGTATATGTATATGTATGTATATATATATATATATTATATGTGTTTATATGTATATGTATAGGGGAATCCAAATCAGATTCGAGTAGCGGACAAAATTATATGTTAAATTTAATGCCATACACAAATTAGGGTCGTCCCCTAACGGTTGTGAGGATTTCAGTACTCCTGGAGGTATCACAAATGGGGTATCGGTATAGGGTCGTCCCCTATCGGTTATGAAGGTTTTGTGCAACCTCAGAAAGGCCAAGGCGAAGCAAAACTAAATTAGTATCATAATAATTTTGTCCGTGGGGTCTAAAATTTTCGGGCTTGAAACTCAGTCCAAGATCGGGTCAATGCTCTCGCAGAGGTTTTCCCAACGGAACCTCCTCACCGGGCTGGTACTCCTATGGCAACGGCCCAGGAAATACGTCGTAACGTCATGGTGAGATCATGAGATCATTGTTTTTGTGATTCAAACGCTATTTGGGGTTGCACCTACTTTGAAACCCAAGATTTTTGGGGTTATGTAACGTTATGTAGTTTGAAAACATAGCAGTTTCCCTCTTTGAGCTTCATCGCTAGGTTCCACACGTTTGACCGTCAAGCCATTCGAATACCCTCCAGTAGTACATTAATATCCATGCCGCCCTGACCTTTTCATTAAAAAAAAAACTTAATGTTCCATTCACAGCTCGGATTTCTGAGGGCAAACACCTGCTTTTGCATCTGGGTTTGTCGGACAAATAGGTTACCCGAAAAATATTTCTGGCTGATCATATTTTCTTCCGAAATTATAGTGACATTGGCCATTTGGGAGATCCCTCATTTTCAGACCAACCCAAACATAAGATTGGTGTTTATATATATATAGATATATATATATATAGATATAGATATACACCATATATTCCATGATATTTCTCTCGCCATCACATCCCCATGGTGGCCCATGCTTGGTTGAATCCCCAGCTTCGTTGGCTCCTTGATATCCTTGGGTGGAAGTGTGGCACCCAATCCCTTGGTTCGCCAGGTGGCGGCCTGAAGCATTTCAGAATTTGATGATGTTGTTTGCTTTGTCTGAAAACAGGGTCTACCCGGGTCTACCCAAATCCCAACCCAAATCCCATGCTTTATCATCATTTTCCCTGTTATGGTCTGGTATTGTTATATGTTGTTGTTGTTGTTGTTGTTGTTGCTGTTGTTGTTGTTGTTGTTGCTGTTGTTGTTGTTGCTGTTGCTGTTGCTGTTGCTCTAGCTGTTGCTGTTGTTGTTGCTGTTGTTGTTGTTGTTGTCGTTGTTGTCGTTGTTGTCGTTGTTGTCGTTGTTGTCGTTGTTGTTGTTGGTGGTGGTGGTGGTGTTGGTGGTGTTGGTGTTGGTGAAATACCCTCCTTTCAGACACCTTATACTTATAGCAATCCCAAACAAAACATAGAAAAAGTAAACTCCTACTCAACTAGTGGTAAATCACTGTTCTATAAAATATTGATGGTTAGCAGCTCCGATAGAACATAGTTGTAAACCTGAGAACTATAGAGGGTTAAACAGTTAAACACAATCGAACTACCATCCTGGAACAACGGTTCGGTCTTTTTGGGGGTTACGACAGCTAGTTTTGACAAATCTCAAATGAAATTGGTATGTTCTTCTAATGATGATTTTGTTGCGAGTTCATCTGAAACATATCCGGAGAATAATCTAGAAATGGTGTAATAAACCAACCATTAAATTAATGGGATTAGAATGAGGATATAATGTGTATGTGTATATATATATAATTTTATATATATATATATAGTGTGATTATTATAACGTTGATGCATAACTAACAATATGATATATGGGTGTGTCAAATGGTGGTATATTTCCAAATGACCATCTGAGTGGAGAAAATCATGGTAAACCCCAGCAATATCCCGATTGGTGAGGTCAGTCCCCCCATTTACCTTCGTTTTCACACCAAAAGAGCTGTTGTTTACTGATCTTCATCCCCCACCATATCATATAACAATGTATAACATGTCTTGATCCATCCACATAGAGGTCTATTACGGTTTACCAATCCAAATGGCTCTCACGGAAGAAATTGTCGGACTACATTCCAACTGATGACTGAGGAATATGATCCCACGATTCATGATTAAATTCTATGATTCTATCACATGTTTGCCACGGAACACATCTAGATGATTTACCCTCTGGTAAACTAACATAGCTATGGAAAATCACCATTTCTAATGGGAAAATCCACTATAAATGGTAATTTTCAATAGCTATACGTTAAATTACCAGAGGGTACCAATTGCACTGGGAATTCGCCATTTTCTGGATGGCTCTTGTGGGTTCATGTTCAACACCCCAACATGTTTGTTCAAGTTTCCTATTTAATTAGCTGTGTCTGAACATGAGGTGTATCATGCACACATCCAAAATTGCTACGTATTAAGGAAAATGATGACTCTCAAGCCGAACTCCCATACATGTTCAGGTACTAAACCCATATTTCATATTTGTTGGTTATATGTATCCCAACAAAAAATCCCAAAAAAATCTGTTGGACAATCCCCATTACCAAATAAAATCCCCAAAATATCACCAAGAAACAAAACCTCTTTGTATCCCCATGAAAAATCACCATTTTTGAAGGTTTCCGCAAGGCTCTTTGAGCCTTGGCAGCACCAATGTCCAGCAAGAGCCCATTGGGTTCAACCCTCACCACCTGCACAGAGATGTACACTTTTAGTAACCTCATGAAAAATCCTGTGGATATTTGGATATGTTGTATAACTATATGACTATATGGGATGAAATGTGCATACATATATTTTCTATAGGAATGGGATTTATTGGGAATTTTGGAAAAGGATGCTCTATTGGGATTTGATGGATTTATAGGAATAACGACATTGAGTTACCAGCTATGGATTGGATTTTTCTTGAGTAATTATAGCAACCCACAAAATAGATGGCTTGTCTGGAAATATCATGCCCCAAAATCCTATGGTTTATCCCCATACTCCCTAATTAAACTGCGGTAAATAGAGGGGTTTTTCACGGTATACCCCATTTTCAGACAGCCAACCTGGGAGTTATGGCAGGAACCCCAATAAAATGCAGAAAATTGACCACTAGATGTTGGAATTGGATTTGACTAAATTCTGTCTTTTTTTGGGGGGGTGCTATACAGCAACGGGTCGGTTCGGCCACATGTTGGAGGAGTGGTTTTCTTCATCCAAATGTAGTAACAGACATACAGTATGACATGTCCGTTCTCCAAATATCGCCTTGCGGAAATGCCCACATTCTGTTGCTTTCTTCTCATTCAAACATCCCAATCTCATCCCCTCCAAGCTTCTCACCTTGCCCGACACAGACTGGCCGCGCAGGAAATCCGTCAAGGGCTTGGGAATGTCCTGACTCGACGGCTGGTCTCAAGGTCCCATGGCGACGGTCATGGGAACCCCATGAAAAAAGTGGCCCATAAGTTGGGGAGTAGCACATCAACTTGCCAATTTTGGGATTGAAACTGGCCAGAACTTCGGGTATCCCTCATTTTTTGGACAAACCCACTGCAAAAGGCACAGTAGTCGACCCCCAGACCCCCGGTGCCTCCGGATTCTTGTCGGAGACTGTGACGCGGTCGCCATCAACTTGCGTGATGATCAGATCAGCAACCTCTTGTGGAGAGTACTCGTCCACAGGTTTGCCTGCGAGTTGCGAAGCCCTAAGAAAGCTGTGGAGTGGACATGTCGGTCATTTCAGCCTCGACATGTACATCCTGGATTCATAGATTGTCCTTCTCGATTGAATTTTCAACCCATTCCCCTGCTTGCCTCAACCTCTGAGGTCCCCGATCTCTGGGAGTATCTTATTTGCCACTAGTATCCAACTGTTGGTATTCAGCTATCTACAGAACGACATTTGATTGCCTTGACACTGTGGTACACTCAATAATAGACCATCCTCAATTTGGCTTGCTCATTGGGTATACCCTGGCCTTCCATGATGTAAAATGACCTCCCAAGAGTTGGCTACTGATGGTTTATAATAGGGGTTTACCATCCCATCCAATCTTGAACACCACCTAAATGGTCCCAAAAATGTGTAGGTTTCCTACCAAACCATGGTTTCTGGGATGTGTTGAATATCTCCCAGGCTTTCGGGATTCCCCACGCAGCAGTTGAGGAGGCGCCAACACATCGCTACTGAAGCCGGCATCGAAGAAAATGCCAGCCTTAACGAAAAAAAGGCGACCGAATGGGGCTGGCCTAAGTGGGTACCCAGTCGGACCCAGTCGTCATTTTCGTTGTTTCACTAAGTCATGGTCATGACGACTGGATGATTTGGGATACCATGACTTAGGAAACCTCCAAATGTTCGCACAAAGTGTCATGGAGACGCGCAAACGACGAATTGCCCAAAGCTTTTCAAACGTTGCGACTCACATGGCTACTCATTTCCAGTCCTCATCAATATTTAATGAAACTTAGCATGTGCAATTCATATTCATGGCTACGGGTCAAACCAAAATGCTACCTTTCAGTTCACACCAAGCTGGTATGGCAGGATGTTCATACCCCAAAATGCGGTATTTTCCCGGTTTCAACTCATCCCCAATATGAAACCACACGACTTCGGGATATCCACGTTGCGGATTTTTAGTGCTGCATGGAAACCCTGATCTGCGTCATCACCATTCCCTGCACCTTCTGGCCCACCTTGGCTTCAGACCTTGGCTTCTTGGTTTTGAACCGACAAAGTGATAGGTTCACCAGAATCAAACAAGATGATGTGGATTTGCTTGATTGGTTTCCAACAAAACAGTTCGCATGTCTTCACCAATTACTACTACAGTACAATTCCTGATTTTCTGTGCTTCGACCGCAAGCTGAATGAATCTTCAGGAGCGTGCGCCAAAGGTCGCGTGGTGACCTCCACTTTGTCGCCGTCAATCTTGCTAATTCGAAGGCCCTCAACCTTGTCCCCTTCCTGCAATGGCATTTGCTCGGGACTTGGTCAATAGCTCCCCCCAACCATCCCATGATGCCATGGCCATCCATGGCCTATAAAACCCAATTCCTCCATTTAAATGGCCATAACTTCGGGCATATCCACAAGTTTTGCCCATATCACAGTTATATCATGTTTTTCCATTTACAATATATATATATATTCCATGACATAGTTCCTCCCCACCATATCCCCACATTTCATGCTGGGTCATCCACTCCCGTTGTGCCGCAACAGCAGCGCCTTGTACATATCCAGATCCTTATCCAACTGATTGGTGAAGCAAAGGGCATCGCGCCCTGACCCGATGTTGAAGAAGACACCGTACCTCGACCGGCTTCAATGGAAGCATCGTCCGAAAATTTGTCGGGGAGAATGGGAAAGCCAAGGAAGCACAAAATTGGGGGAGTGCTCGGAGTGCTGATTCTAGATGTCCCACTATCTCCCATGACTAAAATACATATATTGCCATATTGGAAGAGATGCTAATGACACACCTTTGGAGGTGACAATGCAGGGGCACTGTTGGTTCACCCTCGCCACAGTGCCTTGAAGCAGTTGAGACTGGGGAAGGTCCCAGGGGTCAGATGTGATAACGGTTCAGCCACCCCTGAGGCAAATATCCAGTATAATCACCCCCGTATACATATATATATATACATACATACATACATATATATAATATAGAGATATAGATATAGATATAGAGATAGAGATAGGGATAGATATAGATATAGATATAGATATAGATAGATATATATATATATAGAAATAGAAATACAGAGAGAGATATATATATATATAGCAAAGATCCAATCTGTCACTATTTTAGTGGGATTTTACCAACTTCAATCTAAGGGTTCCTATAATCTAATCTAATCTTTGATGGTTAATGACCCCGAAAAAGATAGAAAGCAACCTACCACTAGCTTAGTAGGATTCTACTTCTCTGCGTCATATCTTTTTGCGTTTGCATTAATGGTACTGTATATTTTTTTGCAAAAACTCGGGGGCTGCTACATGATTTGCCATTCACCTACTTGATGTTCGATGGATAAATTTTCCTCTATGCATCGACCACTTTGCCTGTTTACCATCATTTAGTGCTTACCTACTGCTTGCCACTTTATCACCAACAAGCCAGCAAAAAAACAGTTCTTTATATCTCCACTGTTTCATCCATTTTGGGTGGCTTCAATTCCAAAATTAGCCTAGATCAGTTCCATCCTCCTTCTCATCGATTTTAATTGCTGGAAATACCATTTTTTATCGCGTTTCAGCCATGTTCCTGGTCAACCCCTACCTTTCCCAGACTTCCCATCCGCAGCCTGTCACCGTCTGCCCCACGGACAGCTTGGTGGACGGCGCGGCAGAGGGCGCCGCCATGCCGGCCACAGCCACCGTGACCTGCCGGGGGGGCTGGATCCATGGAGTTGTTGGGAAGATCGTTGGGAAAATATGGGAAACTATAGGAAACTATAGGAAATCATCTGGAAAATAGGAAGATCATTGGATTTCCTATAGTTTCCAAGATTTTTTGGGAAGATCATCTGAAAAAATCTTGGAAACTATAGGAAAACATCTGGAAAATATGAGAAATATATAATCTGCAAATGAGAGACGATGATAATGGAAAAATCATCTGTAAATGGGAAGATCATTGGGAACGTCATCTGTACATGGGAATATCATGGGAAAGATCCTCTGCAAATGGGAAGATCATTGGAACAAATCATGGGAATTCATGGGAAACACGGTGTCTGCATCCATCCCATTTCATGGAAATCCAACCACAATGGACTACTCTAAATCTGAAAATGGATTGATGGTCGTCCTTTCCAGTGGTATACAATCCCCCATGAAACGTCCATGGATCATGACGGGATAGCCCCCAAAAAAGATCAAAACATCACCGAAAAAGGGTGCCCTGATTTTTCATGGTGAATCCAGGCATTTTATCATGACCGATATGGAAAACTGGGGTAGAAGATTCTGCTGATTGACCACTTGCGATGCCTGCGATGCACTTTTGTAGGGCAGAAAAATCAGATTTTGGAGTTGAACTTCCACATGAAATAAATCATGTGAATCATATTTCTCAAGTCATTGACATTACCACAAAAGATTATGGTTTTGCCATGGAAAAAACATGTCCGATCACTTGAATACTGTAGTGCTATTGGATAATTCCTGCTTAGGAAACCTCCCATGGTTTTCCTGGCTTTCCTGGCCTTGTCACCTTCAATGCTGACCACTTCCAGCTCCACCTCCTCAGTTTCATACAACACTTGGATTCAACCAGCCTGGGCTGAAGAATTTGACCAGAAAGCCAGTTGGGTTTGTCTGAAAATAGGGTATATTCCCAATTATAGCCATTTAATAGGGATAATGATCATTAATAACCATTGGGTTTAGGGGTACACTATTTTCAGACACACCCAGTTTTAAACATGGCAGATGGCAGGTTGGAACTTTGACCCATCCCCAAGACTCCTCATCTTCCGCATAATCCGACGGCTTCTTGGACAATCTGGAAGAAGGTGCCAAAGCATCCCTGGCATCAAGAAATGAGGTCACAAGCCGTTTTTAAAGAAACCTCCAATGAGGGATGCCAAAAATGGATAGAATGCATTGCACCAGGATTTCGTGTGGAGTATTTCATATTGGAAGGGATTGCTTCCATGAAAAAAAATTGATGCATTCCAGTGATCCAGGCACCACAGGTCACCACTCACCACAGGTCACCACACCTCGCCATGCCAATGTCGAAGAAAACGCCATAAGTTTGAGTGGCGCGGACGGTTCCTTTCACCTCAGCAGATCCACGGAGGGTCCCTTAGTGTTCCTCAGGTGATCAAACATGGCGAAAATTCCCTTAGTGAATGAAGGTTTAATAGGAAAAAATGGGAAAATCATCTATAAATGCCTGGGTTCAATAGGAAAATATGGAAAATCATTCGGAAATCATCGAAAATGGTGGTGGATATTGGTGGATTGTCCATTGCCATGTTTGATTACCAGAGGGTAGGAACTTAGGAACCATGTTTCTGGTCATCTTGTCTGTAATTTAGCACTGGACGCGCCTTGTCACCAACGTTGTAGCTTGAAGGCAAATTTCCGAGGGTCACCCTGATCTTTCTGTCTGCTGGTGATGAGCCGCTTTGGACCTGTACAGGTCGTCAGATTTTTCAGAGCTCGTTTCGACAGCCATGGGCCATGGCTCTTGTAGCGATTTTCGGCAGAGCCTCATAGATCTTGAGTCCTGAGATCTCCTCGCCCGGCTCGTATTTCTTCCCCTCGGCTCAAGTTGCTTTGGAGAAGCTCATGGCAACCAGTAAAGCAACGTACTCAGCCGCTGACTTTTGGGACCATGTTCCTAGGCAGCAAGGCTTCCTTGTTGCAGCCAAGCACGGGCTTTTTCAGCGAAAAGGATAGGGCGAAAAAGTACAACCCCCCTGTGAAAGCGATCCCTAAATTTGTCCAAAATCAGGAATCCAGTCTTTGGGATCCTGCCATGCTGAAATCAAAATAACCATTTGGGTTCGCCCCATTTGGACATACCAATAACATCCCATCACCTTGCTTTCCCTTCTGTTGATTCAATCCATGTAAATCCGCATTTTGACTGATCCAATCCTCATTACTATAGGTGTTCATCACAGGCAAATTTGGTGTTTCTCAAGTCAGTGCCAATAATTTGGATGACAACTTAGGTCCCCCCATGGCTTAAGAAATCGATGTCCAGGATGTCCACATACCAATCTGCACAAAACCGGCTCGAAAATTTCATGGTCCTTCTCAGCGCCGATGTCAATGTAGACGCCGATGCTGGCATCTCTAACCACCTTGCCTGCGAACCTCACGTCAGAAAATTGACTTGAAAACGGGGGTAACATGGAGTAACCAGTGAAGCAACCAGTTCGCCCTATGTTGGAAAACCATCGGAAAACCCGAAGAATCAGGAATGCGAATCCCCCCAAAAGATGGAGCTGAACTTTGGCATTTTTGAGCGGCCCGATTGTGAGGATCTGAAACCATCCAATACTCCAATACTATTACAGGTGTAATACTATTATAGGTTTGAGGCTTTGAGGTACATTGTTTTGAGACAGCAACTCAGAATGACCAGCCGGAACCTTTGGGCATACAGAGGTGGCCCTTCTCAGCCCCGAACTCCTTTTCACCTGCTTCCAGGTCTGACAAAGGAATCGGACCGTCGCCGTCTTCCGCCTCAGCGGAGATTTCAGATCCGTCTGCTGCCATCGGACCATCGGACGGACAGCCGTGCCTGACGGACGGTGCGAACCATGCTGTGAGGTTGTCTCCTGGAGGATCCGAGGAGATCTTCGCAATCCGACGACTGTAGGACTGGTTTTTGGAAGACTGGGGCCTGGAACTTGGGTTAGAATCCAGCTTCTAGTCTAAGTGTGAAAACCATAAAAATCAAGGGACTTCCCCACCAGGAGTGTTCGCCAGTTACTGATTGGGATGATCTTCCAAGCACAATCATGGCGGGAGCACCAGCTTCAACCGCAAGATTTTTAAGCGCTGGTTGGACCACTATTTGACCATCAAACAATGGTCCAACCAATCCAGAGAAATGATACGAGAACAAAGCGGCTTTGCCTGAAAACAGGGTACCACTTCGAATCCCATGTTTCAGAAATGTTTTAGAAAAACATTAAAATATGGTCCAGTCGACTGGGAAGCCCGTACAAGAAAATCCAGACCAACTATCTGGAGGAAATTTAGCCAACATCTAAGCTGCTGTATAAACCCCATTCACTATAGGTTTTCTTTTTCCCAGCCATACCTTGCAATGAAGCATCTTCAAAAGAAGCAAGGCGTTGGCGTAGCCAAGGAACCACAGAGAAACATTCAAACATTAAAATTATCGGTTTAAGGCTGCATTATAGATTCGGAAATCATGTTCTACAGATTCCAAGTAATTACTTCCATTCAAGTGCATTTCATAAGCGGTTTTCTTTGCAAAATGCCGCCAGTTTTGCTTGGGACGACCACAACGCAGTTTACCATAGTCCACTCTATTTCCGGAATTTGGTTCAAAAGATACTTGTCTTAAAGGGTCATCCTCAGGGGCTCTAAGCACATGCCCAAGTAATTTGGTCTTGCGGTGAAGATAATATTCGCTGAAAAGACTGATTTGTTTGTGGTCTTTTCGGTGCGTGGATACAATGTCTGTACATTTCTTGAGCTCTGCCTGGTTTGTATTTCGTCTATCTATGAACGTTGACGCTAGCCCAAGAATTTTTCTCAGGCAACGTAACTGGAAGGCGTCAATTTTTGTTCATCATGGCTTGTGTGAGATGAACAGTCTCCAAACCATAGATAATTTTGGATTTAATAACAGCATCACAGATCAGCAATTGCCATTTCAAACTTGCATTCGTCGCCTTCCAATATGGCAGTAATCTGAACCAAGTTTTTCTTACTTCTTGCATTTTGTTCAAAATTTCGTGCCAGATGTTGGCTTCTCTGTTGATTTCATTTCCTAAGTAAGTGGTCTCAAATCGTTTTGGGAGCGGTTCTTCATTGTCGAAATGGACCGAGCCATCATTATTCATTTGGATTGCGACACACTATAGGTATAAGTACCATAAACCATACAGTAGTTATTGGAATTTGCAAACAAAACGGCGCACGGCGGGCTGTCTTTTTGAACCTGGGCCTCAACAGTCATACACAAGTTTGTGCATGCCACTAACAAAACATGTGGTTTCACATGTATGGCAGTGATTGTCGTTGC
>Ga0126342_10017138_pt1 | contig 12554 bp, 12 predicted proteins | sample Cyp1metagenome_FD_92528 | JGI IMG/M metagenome (GOLD analysis project Ga0126342, IMG submission 92528) | Coral microbial communities from Lord Howe Island, Old Settlement Bay, Australia - Cyphastrea 1 metagenome | ecosystem: Host-associated > Invertebrates > Cnidaria > Coral ...
AGTTGTAGTTGTAGTTGTAGTTGTAGTTGTAGTTGTAGTTGTAGTTGTAGTGGAGTGTAAGGTAGCGTAGTGGAGTGTAGTGTAGTGTAGTGTAGCGTGGTGTAGTGTAGTGTAGCGTAGTGTAGTGTGATTGAGTGTAGTGTAATTGGGTGTAGTGTAATTGGGTGTAGTGTAGTGTAGTGCCGTGGAGTGTAGTGTATTTGTGTGTAGTGTAGTGTAGTGCCGTGGAGTGTAGTGTACTGTAATTCGTGTAGTGTAGTGTAGTGTAGTGGAATGTAGTGTAGTTGTAGCTGTAGTAGGTGTTGTTGTATTTGTAGTGTAGTGTAGTGTAGTGTAGTGTAGTGTAGTGTAGTGTAGTGTAGTGTAGTGTAATTGAGTGTAGCGTAGTGTAGTGGAGTGTAGTGTGGTGGAGTGTAGTGTGGTGGAGTGTAGTGTAGTGTAATGTATTTAGTGTAGTGTAGTGTAATGTAGTTGTAGTTGTAGTTGTAGTTGTAGTTGTAGTTGTAGTTGTAGTTGTAGTTGTAGTTGTAGTTGTAGTGGAATGGAGTGTAGTGTAGTGTAGTGTAGTGGTGGTTATTGTAGTTGAAACTGCTCCAAAACCTTCGCGTTTTTTTGCTCACTTTTGGCAAGGTGCAGAATCCCTTGCACCTGCCACGTAAAACAACATCTGAACCTTCAAAAGTGGTCCGAGCATGTTGTGTTTTTAACTTTTTGACTTGGCAATGTGCTTCGCACCACCAGGGCGTGCACTTTTTCGACATCTCAACTTCCAAAAGTGTTTTTTTTTAACATTTTGACTTGAAAATGTGCTTCGCAGCACAACGGCGTGCACTTTTTCGATATCTCAACTTCCAAAAATGGTTTTTTCGACATCTCAACTTCCAAGAGTGGTCCGAGAATGATGTGTTTTGCACATTATGGCTTGGAAGTGTGCTTCGCGCCACAGCGGCGTCCCAGGGAGTGTTTTATACATTTTGGCTTGGAAATGTGCTTCGCGCCGCAACGGCGAGCACTTTTTCGACATCTCAACTTCCAAAAGTGGTCCGAGAATGGTGTGTGTGTTGTACATTTTGACTTCGAATGTGCTTCGCGCCACAACGGCGTGCAATTTTTCATCTCTCATCTGGCCACATGGCTCCGCGCCCGCTGCTTTAGCGAGCCTACTTTTCGACCCTCCGGAGCCACAAATCATTGGAAAAACATAGTGTTTCGCGACTTTGCTACCTTTTCGCGCACCTGCACCTTCTTTCTTCTCACTCTTTCTCTTCTCTGATCTGCTCTCTTCTGCTCTTCTCTTCTCTGACTCTTCCCACCTCCGCTTTTCCATCTGTCCATATTGTCGGAAGTTTGGCTTATAAACTTCCTTCGATCATATTCTCATGCTTTTTTTCAAGAAGGGTGAAGGGGATTATTGTTAATGTTCTGGAAGGATATGGAAGGCATCTTCTTTGGGCCACTTGGCTAGAATAGACTCTAGCAGCTCCAGCAACCCAAATCTGGCCGCGCTGCCAATGCCAAGGTTTCCAGGTGGAGCTGCCGTCAGCTTTCGGTTATTGGGCAAAGCTGGCAGTGGTGTGTCTGGCAAACGCATCTCTGCTCTGGCGGAAGAGGTGGTTGCAGAGTGTGCGGATAAGGGCTTGAGGCCCCTGGCACAGTCCACCACAGGAGATACACAACTTCTAGGCATGTACGGCATGTAGAACTATTAGAACTTATGCCCGTACCGTTCAATACTGTCAATACTGTACAACCTACCAAGCACAAGCTGTGAGTTGCCGGACAAGTTCTGCTTTCAGAGTTGCCTTTGGTGTTCAGAGGCCGTTGGCTTGGGCTTCATTGCGCCGCAGCGAAGCCAGTATGAAGTGCAACACCTTTCTGCCCCATGAAGAAAACCTTCATGAGGCTGAGACGTCGGAGACGTGTAGCATCAAGCGGCATCAACTGGAGGATTGATGGGGTAGCCTTGGATGATTGAACGATGGGAGCAAAAACAGGGGAAACAGCGCCACATGTGACAAGATGTGACTGTTTCGCCGCTGCGCCATGTAGAAGTTATTCATTATTGCGATGCAAATTTCAGCCTGAAAGGCTTTCCAAAACCTTGGCCTTGACACGTTCAGAGGCGCATGTTCCGGGGGGCGTCAGATTTCTGGATGGAAAGAAGACTGAAGATAGCTGCTATAGCTGAGGCTAAATAATAATCGCGTTGTGCCACCCAACCCATGCTCTCTGAAGTCAAGGGCAGGCACCACAGATACTCCCATTCTAGCGCTTGCAAGGCTGTATTTTCAGATGTGAACGTGGTCGAGCTGAAAAGCTTTCGCAAAGAGCAGTATCTTGGCACAAGATGTGTCGACGATGGCGTCACTTCCAAAGAAAACCATAGATCCCTTTGCGGTCCAACATAGGCATCGGGAAACCCAAACTCTTAAGCCGCAGGTTCTATCAATATTTTGTTTCCCACCCTGTTTGGTCCAACTGCCTAAATGCTGACAGGCACGGTTTATGCTTAACGATCCTGGGAAGTCCTCATCCGGTGCACCCCACCCTGCCAATGGAGAGAACCCAATAGGGCCAAGCATTGTGATATGCCGTGATTGAGTAACAAGATGTGAATATATGATATATATATATATATATCTGTACATTTATATGATATGATATGATATGATATGATATTATATTATTTTATGTTATGTTATATATTTTTTGTGTTATATTATATTTCGTTGTGCTATATCACATATTTTTATATTTTTCAATTATGTGATGTTATATTATACTTTTATGTTTATTATATTGTATCATTTTATTTAACTGTTATGTTATATTATATTTTTTCATATTACATTATTTTATATTATTTTTAATTTATTATATTGTAATTTAATATATTATATTCTATACAGTATATTTTTTAATATCAGATTATATTTTTTTAATACTGCGCTATATTATATTATATTAAATTTAATTATATCATATTGTATTAAACTATTTCAAAATATATTATATTATATTACATTATCTTGTATTATATTTTATTATATTAATTTATTTTTTGTCGTATTATTATTTTTTGCTTTATGACATGTTATATTACATTACATTATATTATGTATTATGTATTATGTTCATTGTTTTTTGTTGTATGTAGTATGTATTATATATTTTGTAGTATGTTATATTATATTAAATAAAAATATTATATATATTATATTGTATTGTATTGTAATGTATTGTAATGTATTGTATTTCTTTTTATATAATATTTCATTATTTGATATTATATAATTTCAATACTTATATTATATTCTATATTTCTTACATTATATGATATATGAAATTATGTATATATATTCTTATAGATGTGAATGTTTCTCAGCACGACGTTGTGTGAACATGTTTGAACATGTTTGAACCATGTGACTGAGGCTTGCTTTTCATCGGAGAAACGAAAAGTGAAAATGTACATCGAACCCGACGTCAGCGATAGCAAGGGCAACATTTTGCCCCCAGCTCCTTGACATTCCTTGACATTCCTTGACATTCCTTGACATTCCTTGACCTTGTTCAGCCTTGTTCATCTTGTTCAGATTGAATTGAAACCACGACGCCACGACTGTCCACACCGGCATTTCTATCGACTGAGGAAGGGACGCTGCTTAAGAAAGCAATGAATGGGTGCGAGAAAGGCTCACCACGCTAGGGTCACAATACAATCGGGGGAAGATGAAAGCGAAGTGTGCGAACCACAGACAGCGAACAAATTCTTGCGAGATTGAGCGTTCCTTTGAATTTCATTTCCTATTTTTTTCTCTTCCTACCCCAATCATTCTTGTGGATCTAAGCTGCCCCACTGCTGCACCAAGCAAAATGTTTTGGTTCATACAACATGTGCCATCCGATTTGATTCCGTGCACCTTGCCAGGCATCAAAAACGCAGGCGATGCGTTGCAAGCAGCTCTCTCCGATCCTTGGCCGACAGTCAGTCTGACTGCAAGTCATTCATGTTTGTCATGACTTGAAGCAAACAGCAGAAACGACTTTTGAAAGGAAATGTCGTCACAGTATGCTACAGTATGTTACCGTATATTATAGTATGTTACACTATGTTACACCACGTTTGTATTGTTTTTTTTCATTTGCCTTTGTCTCAGGTAGCAACGAAGGCCATATCAACCAATCATTCCACAGCCGCCCGGCTGCAGGGATGGGGCGCCATACAAGTCAAACCAGTATTCGGGTCAGTGCTTTCATGTCTTTTCCGTAGCGAGTTGAACGCATTCAAACAAATAGTTTTTGTCAAAAGTTAGAACCAGAAATGGACGGCCCAAAAACAGTTGAGTCAACACGTGGATCTTGTCTTATCTTCTCCTGAAGGGAAGGCATTTCGACTTTGTCCATACTCATTTTTCCTTCTTCGTCCCTCAGGCGAAGCGCTTTGCCATGGCACAGCGTGCTGCCGCTGGGCAAGCTGCTTATCAGAGAAAGCGACCCAGAGAAAATTCCACACCAGTGAGGTCTTTGTCAAATGCGGAGCGTCCGAAGCAAGAGGAGCAACAGAAAGAGAGCGAACAGAAGCAGGAACAGAAGCAAGAACAGAAGCAGGAGAACCAGGAGAAGGCACCGGCACTGCCAAAGCAGGCAGCACAAGAAGAACAAGCACAGCTGCAAGATGCGAATCGCAGAAATCCTAAGCTTCGACGAATGAGCGGACAAGGTCTTGTCTCTAGTGGAGAAAAGTCCTCAATCATGCAGCACAGTGAGCATATTTTATTGCTTTGAGAAAAGCGTAGGAAGGGCAGTTCCGATCCATAGTCCACTGACGTTCATTCTATACTTCTATACTGTATCTGAAGTCCACAAAGAGCAGATCCAACCAGATTAGTGCAGCTTCATCTTGTGCAGGCCTGTTTTTTTTTAGGGTTGCACCTCGCTTGTGTGAAGCCATTAGGGCCCAACAGATAAAGCCATGAGTGTCACAAAACAGCGACTATTCCACATAGGATCCGCACCCGACAAAATGTTGCAAAGTGACATGCTGTAGGAAAGGCAAGAGTCTGGCTCTTGTGATAACCATCTTGGCTGACCATGTGCAACATGTTCTTATATTTTGTCAGTGTATCAAATACCAGACTCAGAAACAACCAAGCGCACACTACTTCATAGTATAAAGATATAGTATATTAACTTTAAGCTGTGAACTTGCAAAGGCATCAAGATCATTGCCACATTAGCACAGCGTCTCGTAAATGGAGATGCAAGTATCTGCGTGATTAGTTTCCCTTCTGGAGGCCGCAAGCGTTGCCCTGGTGATTCCTGTGTGTTATCAACGTGCTTTGGCTTCATCCTAACTCCCATAATTTTCTTTTTTGGTTCGCTTCTTACAGGTCATGTTCTCGCAGGGCCCTTCCAAAGCTTCACAGGCTTTCAGGCCTGTCGTGCACGACCATTGAGGTTGAAGTGACGAAGGAAGAACAAATAGATTCAAATAAGATCAAATAAGCGGCAAATATAAATGGACCACTGCACACCTGATATACTCTGATGTATGATGCACTTGGTTTTGACATGTTTTGACCTAGGGTCAATGATAATCAATGATATCGGTGCATGTTAAAGATACTTCACTTGTGTCACTAGCGCAATCGCCAGGAAACGAGGCCGCAGAGAATCGTGGTTTGTGATATCCAGATGGAGGCCAGTGCCGTGCCTCGTGTCTCTGGTGTCTCTGGTGTCTATGAGTGCCTGAGTGTCTTGATCTTGTGATGTCAGTAGTTTTGATTGATTTATTATATTTTGCAGAAAAAGGATACAGTACAAAGATACAGTACTTTCAAACAGGATCAAAAAGGATATGTTTGGATTCATGATGAACGGTTCATGGGTCTCTTGAGCCCAGCTTGTGGGGTCGCTGCGAAGGATTGGGCAGCTGGTATTTTCATCCAGGCTTCTTTTTGTGTGTGGCTCAGTAGAGGGACAGAAGACAGCAACACATTTGTTGGACAGCTTATCAGATGTGGTGATTTGGGTTCTTGTGACGACTGTATCTCAATTTTTACTACTTGAAAATTGCAATTGTTAAAATGATTTTTAGTCTTAGGTTGAAGCTGCTGCCAGTGGCACGGTACAAGACCTGGCCACTGGAAACTTTTCAGAAGCTGTCTCTAGGTGGGAGCTGCCGCTGGGTACTTTTCTTTTGGCTCTTGTTGTGTTGGTGTATCTTTACTGCCTGTGTTCTCTGGTCAGATACGCAGGCAATCCAATTCGCTATAAGTTGCAGACAAACTGAGCACATTCGCTTTGCCTTGTTTATGGTAAACATCAAACAACCAATTCATGTCCTTGTGGTAAAGTGCCAGCTGCAGCAGTGCAAAGGATAAAGAAAGGTTTAACTTGCCTATGGTGGGATTTAACACATACATGGATTTGCAAAATCATTATATAGTCATATATATATATACATATATATATATATATAATCATTATCCCATATTTGGAGTGTATCTCGTTCACGCGTCTGATGGTTTCGCCATGTTCGGGTTGCTTTGAGGGCTTTCGGACTGATCATGATTGATCTGTGAGATTTTTGTTTAATTTTGAGTGTTTGATACGAATGATTTGGAAAGGCCAGGGCTGAGCTTCGTGGAGTTCTATGCGCCCTGGTGCTAGAGCCTCGGATGTTTTTGGACTTGTGGTCCGCCTCAATGCTTGCCCGGCTTGCCCTTCAGGCGGACACTGCAAGAAACTGGTACCAGAATGGGAAAGGACGGATCACTCATCACACGAAAGATATCTTTGCAACTTTCGACGTGCAAGTACGATATGATATGATATCATTTGAATTCATATGATATCATTACATCATAAATCATAGCATTTTGCTTTTGGAACATTCTCAAGATGTGAAGGACAGCAGAGCTTTGCCAAGAAGCTGACATCCTAGTCGCCAAGGTGGGCAGCAAACTCTGTTAAGGTCTATGCTTCAACTCCGATCTACCCAGACTAAGAATTCGACTACATATCAATCTAATAGATAGTGGTTGATTTCCATTCATCTCATCCAAGTTACTCGTATCTATGGCAGCTTGAGCTGAGATGTACTGGCTCCTGCATGTGTAGGAACTAGTCAGGTAGATGCTATCGCCCACAAGTCTCTTGCCCAAGAGCATGAGGTGCAGCCAAACGCTCAGATTTAGATTCAGCAGATTTCAGCAGCTTCAGTGGTTTCTACATGTTTCTACTGCCCTGGCAGCTCTAGGTCCTTTCCAACTTTGAGACTTTACAAAGGTGGCCCGAAGGCATGACTTGAGCATGCTGGAGATGATCTCAGATGGTGTCAACAAGGAATCCCAAGTAGTTCGTTGCTCCCAAGAACTCAGTTGCACCGCTATGAGATCTTTGAGAAGCAGGTGTTTCTGAGGGTTCTAGAGACAGCTCACCTGGAGGTGTCGGTGAAGTATGAAGGCCCTCGTACTGGCGACAAGATGGCAGAGTGGGCAAAGGTTCGGATGTCATCGATGTCTTTCATCAGTTCGTTTCTGGCAGATGCTCTGATTGACGGGTAACGTCAGTTTGTAAGAATATGACAATTTGCCAAAAATAGTTGACAGAAGTTTGTACTAGTTGTTGAATGTTGTTGATAATTAGTGTGGACCTAGCGTTTTTTCCTCTTCGTTATGAGGCGGCACGCAACTAAATTCACCAATTCTGCAAGGCAGCGCTAGCAAACCCGCTAGGTTTGCGCTAGTTTTTTTTCTCACACCCGTTCAAGGATATTTTTTGTGTGTCCTGTCTGCTTGTTATTTCAACATGAAGAAAAGTCAATATGTAACACTTAGCTCCTTAAACGTAAGGATGTCTTGGTGAATTTCTTAATGTCTGTTTGACAAAATCAACAGTGACAGCAAAGGCAACGACAAGCCCTGCAGATATTCCAGTTCCACCACTAATAATCATATAATAACTAGCAGCGGCACCCACTAAGAACTAGCAGCGGCACCCACTTCATATAGACGTGCGTTAGCATTTACTGCAGGTTTTAGCTACAGCTTCAAACATGAAAGATAAAATGCGGGGTTTCAGACTATTTAGGATGTTTAGGTAAGTCATGGTTTTAAAGACCAAATAAGAAGCGGCACGCAACGAATTACGATTTATCAACCAAACCAGGAAAATATATTTTGGCAAACCGTCATATACGGTGTATATATACTGTGTATAATATATTATATATATATATACTGTGTATATATATATATAAATACATGATGATGTAATTATATATATATTATGAATATACATACACAAGTGTTTACTTGAATTGTATTCATGTAATGACACTATTCACTCAGATCATGTCGCAGCTGTGATTCCTGGTCCGCCTCCTGGATCTTTTTGGACGTACAGGGCAAGCTCACGGAGCAGCTGGTGGAGCGCCTTGGAACCCAGCGAACTGCGACGGCATTGTGTCAGCCGCTTGTTGTGTTAAGCATGGATGAGTTATGGATAACTATATGCATGGTTATGCATTAGTTATGATAGTTATGATACTTATGGTTATGCATGGTGCTAAGCATGGAGTTATGCAGCGAGTTTGTGTACAGAGTACAGAGATGTACAGAGATGTACAGAGTAGACTGCAGTGACCTCTGGCAACGCGATGTGTCAAAGTTCATCGCAGCCCAACTGCTCAAGTCCTGTTCCTTCGACCAAGCCTGCGCCATGCACCAGATACTCCTCCTGGTGTGTTGTGTGCCTGCTTGGGGCCGGGTGTCAAATATTGCAGCCACTGGCAATCCTCATGCGCCAGCGGCATCATGTAGCGCTGAATCTGCAGGTGATTGCGAGTGCCCTGCGCAGCGTTTGGATTTGAGCCAGGCGAACTTGCCACTCCTACCAGTGCAACCAGATTCCTTTCTTGGAATACTGATCTTTGCTTAAGCACCATTTTGTTGCAGTTGCTCAAGATTATGTGGTGATGCTGAATCGATTACTTTCCATTTTCTTTCCGGAGAATAGGAGAATGACTGAAAGAAATCCTTTTTCCCTGTGCCTAGCATCTTGCTTGTCAGGCATGGAAGAACATGAAGTGCACGGTTTGAAAGTGAGCCTGTACAACTTCAAACAGCCTGCACGACTGTCCGAGTTGCAGCTCCCTTTCAAGCTCCTTCTGCTGCGGCAGGCAGAGGGTCACCAAACTGGACCAGCTCCGGCTTGATCACCCCACCAAAATAAACTCTTCCCATCCATTCTCATTGTAGGATCATTGTACCAAACTTTGAGGTTTTCAAGTGGTGCTCAAGAGCGTGCACTGTAGCTTTGTTCGATTTCCGGGAATCGTCCACACGTAGCTTTCCATACCTTTCTACACCTTTGTGCACAGATTTGCTGATCGTTGCTCAGGTGGACCAGACTGACTTGGAGCTGCTGGAGGTACCATCCAAAGACGCTTTGGATTCGTGGTTCCCAGGGTTTGCATGGTCCATCCTCCTCTGCAAGCGTTGCGAGGGCCGTCACCTTGGATGGAAGTTCACCCCCACCGGGGATGGCGTTCCATTTTATGCGCTCATTGTGGAAGCAGCTAAGGAGGCAGGGCAATGTGGACAACGCGCTGCAGACATGCAGGGGTTTTGGATAATTTCAGTATGTCTATGTCTTCAAACCTCGAAATAGGTGCGCTCAGCATTTTTGCCATAGTATTCTTACGTTTGCTTGGGTTCAGAGATTTCAGCTTTTCCTTTTGAGAGAGTTACACATAGACCACATAGTAATTATATATATATACTAACACCCAGGTATATACTGTATATACATACAGTGATACATAGTATAGACATACATAGTATATACATACATAGTATATACATAGTTATGCTGTTATACTATGTTACTATAAGTTACTATGTTGCACTCCATATTTCTGTGGTGGAGGATGAATTGGAGAGCCGTCTACTGGTGCACCTCCGTGCCGTGGGGCGGCCCTTGGCCGCTCTCGGATTGGCTGCCTCCTTGAGCCTTGATGGCTGATCCTGGCCGTGGCCGTGGCCGCTGTACATAGAAATGATGACATCTTGGCGAAGAAAAAAACCGCAGGCATTTCTTACATGTCAACTCTGTCAAACCTGGGAAACACTCCATCTTGTACCTGCGCAAAATGTAGGAACACTCATTTACCGACCAGGAATTTGACGGGCATGAAACACCCATACGGTCACACGAATGCCTTGGTGACTCACTTAACTTCGTTTCGCTTTGCCCCTGCATTCTTCCACTTCCCAAGGCCTTGGCGCATCAGCAGATGGCATTTTGTCTTGGGCGTCGAAGAAGCCTGTGGCAGTCGTAGGGTCCGCCTATCAGTTCATGATAGTTCACGTGTGTGGGATTCCATGGGCAGAATCACAAGGTGCCTACTATCATGGATGATGACATGGTCCTCTGCGACTCTAGGATATCAATGCTGTCCTCTGAAGCAAAGAGATTGTGGCAGTAACTGGCAGTATTTGCTTACTTTTTGAAATTGCAACTTCGTAGAATATTGCAGTTGCAGGTACTGTAACTGCGAGTGGTCTGTCGATCGTATCTGCAAAGCACAATCACAGGTGAAAGTAGCACTGACTGCTTCTTTGCTGCTTCAGGTTGCTGGACGGTATTTTGGAAAGCAGCATGCTTGATGAAGTCCTAGAGGCCTGAGAGTTTGTTGAGTTCAGCTCAATATTTAAAGGTTATAAACAACGATGAACACCGATGAAAGATAAGAAAACAAGCAGCATTTTGGGACAATATCATTGCCAAGCCTTGCACAACTTCTACTCTTGGCTTGTGATGTACAACGCAGCCGGTGTGGTTATCATTGCTTTAATATGCTTTGATCATTGTTTATGCCGGTTCGGTCCAGTCTTTCGTATCGGGCAGGATGTGTCCTTTGCCTTGAACCCCAAAGGAGCTGGAGGCTGAAACGGCTGAAAGTGTGCGATGTAGACTTAAGTCACTGAAGTCTGACTTGGGACTCAAATAGGTTCTTAGTATGGTTTCTTGGGTGCTAGGTGTGTTCATTTTCTCACTTCTTCAGGCGAAGTGGCAGTTGGTATTGTGGAGAGCACACCCACTGCTCTCCTACAAGGCCTAGGCAAGGGAAACTTCAAGATTTGAGTCCAACAGGCGTCCAGAACCGCAGAAGTGATACACATTGGACATCTTTGGATCACATTGGCCATGAAGATTGTCGCGCATCAATGTATCGCATGCCTCTCCTCTTCGACCTGCGTGCCAGCAAATCACCAAGCATCGTGGGCTATTCCCAATGCCGCTGAGAACAATATACGGACATTTAGAACTATGGCTTGATGTGGGCTTTGCAGGTTCTGGCAACCAGAAGCTGCCTTGTGCCTGGCTCTTACAGATCTAGTACAGATCTTATAGTCAAGAGTCTGCAAGCCGTTTTGCAAATTCAAAAGAACGAAGCCTAGCAGCCTACATGAAGCTTGAACGAAGCCTGTACGAAGCCTGTCTCAGGCTCCTGTCAGGAGGTGAATCAGAGGAATTTCCATGGCGCCATTGCTGTCACCTCAGGTCGCGTTGCTGCGCAACTTCGACTTTGAGGAGAAGGCGTGGTGTGATTGCTGGGCAGGGCATCGGATTGCATTGAATGGCTCCCCAACCTAGAGGACTCAATGTTTCATACGGTATATGTTTTATTATGTGTGTACGATACATCATATGTGTATATACGTTATCTGCGTTTCATATACACATAAATATACATGTCTCATGTCTATTTAACCACTCTACCGGCTCTGAACTTGTACATCACATGTCACATTATATACTTGTATCGCATATATCACATATGTCACGTGTACCGAGTACCACATATTTACAGTACATACACTTAAGGGTGCAGGCCATGGTGCAAGCAACGTATCCACGAAAATCAAAGCCTTGAGATCCTGCGCGGAAGCTTGATTCATGTTTGCCAGAGCTAGAAGGACAGTTATTCCAAATTCAAAAGGTGAGATTTGGATATATATATATACGTATATATGTATATATATATGTACACATACATACATACATACATACATACCTACCTACCTACATACCTACATACCTACATACCTACATACCTACATACCTACATACCTACATACCTACATACATACATACATACATACATAATCATACATACATACATACATACATACATACATACATACATACATACATACATACATAATCATACATACATACATACATAATCATACATACATACATACATAATCATACATACATACATACATACATACATACATACATACATACATACATACATACATACATACATAATCATACATACATACATAATCATACATACATACATAATCATACATACATACATATATACATAATCATACATACATACATAATCATACATACATACATAATCATACATACATACATACATACATACATACATACATACATAATCATACATAATCATACATAATCATACATAATCATACATAATCATACATAATCATACATAATCATAC
>Ga0126342_10017139_pt1 | contig 12554 bp, 10 predicted proteins | sample Cyp1metagenome_FD_92528 | JGI IMG/M metagenome (GOLD analysis project Ga0126342, IMG submission 92528) | Coral microbial communities from Lord Howe Island, Old Settlement Bay, Australia - Cyphastrea 1 metagenome | ecosystem: Host-associated > Invertebrates > Cnidaria > Coral ...
AGTTTACCATTTACACCACCAATTGAGTCACATAACCCGTTAGTTTTCCATTTACATCCCCAATTGAGCCACATAACCCATTAGTTTACCACTTACACCCCCAATTGAGCCACATAACCCATTGGTTCACCATTTACATCCCCAATTGAGCCACATAACCCATTGCTTCACCATTTACATCCCCAATTGAGTCACATAACCCATTAGTTTACCATTTATAGCTGGTATTTCGGACTGTAATTATGGCATTTTTATGGCTTGAAACGTCGTCCCTAAGGCTGGGCGGCCGTCGATGATGAGCTTCACAAAATATTCGGGGAGGATCGGTCAGGTGATGTGAACGGTTCGTTAACCCCATGAAGATTACAGTTGTTAGTCATTGGGTACCATTTGAATTGGTTACCACTATTACCTATAGTTGGTTTTATGGTTATTAGTCCTTGGTTACCATAATTGACTATAGTTAGTTTTATTATTCCACGATAGAATGGGAATATGATTGGAATATCATTGGAATAATGTGGGTAAAACAATAAACCACCCATGATTGGGAATGGTAAACATACCACCTATAAAGATTGTGATGACTGGGAGATGGTTCATGAAAATGTGTTAGCCGCGTTATAGTTATTAGTTATCATAGTTAACTATAATTAGATTTATTGGTATCATACTTGGTTGATCTATACAGTTGGTTTATAAGCAAAATGAGTATCATAGTTAGCAGTCTCATGAACCATAGCTATTGGAGTATGTTCTTAGGATCATAAAGTCTATTAACCCAGTTATTTGTATCATGAACCACAACCAATGGTGATGTGAACTTTGGTTTGTAAACCCAACATTCCAGTGATATTCCCATTGTAGTGTGGTAACCCAATGATAAGACATCCCCAAGTCATCATCATGTTTATGGGTGGTCAGTGGTATAAACTATAAACCATCCCCAAGCCATTACCATTTCTTTGGTGGTTTAATTTATAAACCATCCCCAAATGGTAGGTGTATGTTTGGGTTGCCCACATTGACTACAGTCATTAGTATCATAAACCATGGTTATTGGGGTTATGTTCACCAACTAAGCGATCGTTTGGGGGCCCCACTTTGTAAGGATAGATTTACCGGACATTTTGTGTAAGTAGCAATATTATCATGCATGGGGATATCACCCATCATTTCTGATATTTGCTGTGGATGTGCATTCCAGGCATGCACCTCTCGGTAGATTGTGGGGAAGGATAAAGTTCAGCACTGATCGGGATGCCGCTAAGATTCACTAAGATATGAAATACCCTCTGGTAAACTAACATAGCTATTGAAAATGGCCATAGAAATAGTGGATTTACCCATTAATAGCATGGTGATTTTCCATAGTTTTTTGTTAACGTTTACCAGGCCGGGTATCTGAATTTGATGACCTCACCAGGACCATCTTTCCGTCAGACCTCCCCCACTAGCCATTTTCTTCCTGATGTTGGGTGAACTTGCTCTGAACTGAGGGAACTGAGGTCAATGCAAAACTGTTAGTCTTTGGGTTTGAATCTGATAAAATTGTTCAAACGAAAAAGCGTGGGTGTTTCTGGGGGCTCGCAAAACAATACCACGGTGAGGTCAGTATCCTGGCTCCATATTTGATCGGACTACATTGCTGATCTATGCCTACAGAAGATGGATGTCAAGCGGTATCACTGACCTTTAATCGTTGCATGAAGGCTGTGGCTGCACCGATTGGCTTTGATCAACCAGCAGCTTCCAAGATTCATGGCTGATTTATAGTTTTACCATCTTATAAATCATAGATCCATTCAGTCAGAGATAGTTTTACCATTGAAAAATGTTGAAAACCCCATTGAATTCGCTGGGATGATCCTCCCAGGAGGCGTTCACCATGCTGGACATGGGAAGTTGCGCGGGATTCTTTAGCTTGCAGGACGGGGAGAAAACGCGTTGGTGAACAAATTTGGCCTTGAAAAATGTGGATTTCACCGGGAAAACTGGCTTGGAAAATAGGACTTGAGCAGCAAAACATTCGTGATTTAACTTTCGAAAATTGTTTTTTTAACCACAAAATTCGGGACTAAACTGATTCAATGATGCCAAAGTAGGGTTGAATATGCTAGTGGTAATTTTGAACATAGCTTGCCATCCTGATGGGGTATACTGAGTTACCCAGCTTTAAACCAAGAAATCTTCAGGGTACCGAAAGGTCATTGCGATGGACTGGGAGGCTTTGCCAACCTTTTGACTCAAGTTGGCCATTGGTGATAGGACAGAGTTGCCAAAGATAGGCCCAACAGACTCTTGGAGCATACCCCAATGCCAGACTCTTGGAATCAGTTTCTCTGTATTGATACTTGATACGGACCTGACCCTGATTATGGTCTAGGTCGTTATTTTGAATTCAAATTTGCCAATGGCGCCTATCAACTTAGTTTGATTCATGATGGTGAATTTGAGGCAACTATTCCTGCTCATTACTGTCATAGCTTCGGATTGTGGTGGCAGACGAAAGGGATGCTATGGTGACCAGCCCTTTCCCAGGGCCAAAAAAGGTGCAACTTGTTGTTGTTGCTCGCAGAGAATAGACTTACCGTGGGAGAAGCTGTGGCAAAACCCAACCATATCATGCGAAGCCATGGAAAAGGAAATGGATGAGGTCTGCAGTGGACGTGGATAGCCACAGGCCTTCGCCGATCACCGATGGCCGGGTTCATGGAGGGTTGGAGGCGCCTACCTGGACTGGACGTCAAGGCGGCTGGAAGGCGGAGCCTTGAGCTACTTTGCTCTACTCTGCTCTATGCTGTTCTATTCTACCCCATTCTACTCTACTCTACCTCATTCTACTCTACTCTGTTCTACTTTACTCTATTCCTACTCCTACTCTCTACTCTTTCTGCTCTCTCTGCTGTCTCTACTCTCTCTAATCTCTACAGACATACATGTAGAATCAATATTTCCCATGTAAATCAATGTGTATCTACATATATATATACATACATATATATATATACATATCTATACATATATCTATATACACATCTATATATACATATATTCACATATATATATATATACATACATACATTTATATATACATATACATATACATTTATATATATATATATATATATATATATTTACAAACATATATATATACAAACATATATATACATACATATTTACATACATATACAAACATACCTATATATACATACATATACAAACATACCTATATATACATATATATACATACATATATACATACATATATACATACATACATATATATATACATACATACATATATATATACATTTATATATATATATATATATTCATATACATATATGTATGCATTTAAATATATATATATATACGTACATATACATATCTATCTATCTATATATATATATACATACACGCATTATTGTATTGTATTTCTTTAACTCAGACAGAAACCTGCCCTACGATGCAAAGTACGAGTAATCAAAAGGACCGGAGAGAGCTTGGAGCCTTTGGGAAGAAGAATTCACTAGGGATGGAACGCAGACCAATGAAAGTGCTAATCCGCTTAGGCTCGGCGATTTGCACAGGTTTTGGTTTATGTGTATACCTATTAGTGTATACATATATATATACCTATTAGTGTATGTTTGTATGTATAGTGCACACACATTTCTAAGATCTCAATACATATACATATACATGTACATGTACGTATACACTTACATATACAAATACAAATAGAAAGACATATGCAAATACATATACACACAGTAACCCCGTAAAAGATCGAATTTGGTGAAATCCCGCTGTTTCATGGTCATAAGTTAGGGTGTTCTCCCTTTTTGGGGTAAAATCGGCCCAGGCTGCTGTGGCCTACCCCGCAGCAATGATCCTGGGAGTTGAGGGATCTGCGACTTGTCCGATGGTTTTTCGGGCGAAAAAAACTGGGAAAAACTTCGGGACTTGGTCTTCGTGGTAGATTTCAATGGTATTTTACTTGTATTTAGTGCTATATTGATTGGTCTATTTTTTTCTCTTGTAGTGGTATTCAGAATGGCATTTTCCCTCAAACCTTGCTATTTAGTGCTACTTGGGGGGAGGCATAACTTTTTAAAGGATAGTTGATCATGGTGAAGAGGAATTTCATGGCATGTTCGATGGTGCGTGTGCGCGGTTCCAATTTTCTGTGAAATCTTTTAGGGCGATAACCTGGAAAAAGGCACTGACTGATTGGGTAATATTTGGGTATGGATGAGCCATTTAAGAAGCAGGTGAGGGCTGTTAGATTTTATGTCAGCTGGCCCGCCTTCCTCCTCCTTCCTCCGCCGGACCCCTCCGCCGCAAGCTCCGGATCAAAGTGTTCCCCGCCGGACCCCCACCGCAAGCTCAAGATCAGAGTGTTCCCCGCCGGACCTCCACCGCAAGCTCCGGATCAAAGTGTTCCCCGCCGGACCTCAACCGCGAGCTCCGGATCAGAGCGTTCCCCGCCGGACCTCGACCACAAAGAATCTCCGAAGATATACCAGATAGAATGCCAGAAAGAATGTCAGAAGATTTGCCAGATACATATGCCAGGAATAATGTCATAAGATATTGCATATATCAGGTTGCCTTCTTGCTGATGTCGCTTGGCAACTAGAGCACGGAATGCTTTGAAATGCCATGATGGGGATCACTCGAAGTAAAATATTGTTTGTGCATCAACCATCTAATTTTTGGTATGCTGAATGATATGTCATAGTTACCCGTACTTGGGAAATAGCCCAAAATTGGCATGTAATTTGCTGATAGTTTTCTGCATCCTGTGAAATAGCCCGTCAAATATGCGCATAGTTTTGCAGATTCCTGGATATCTAATGGGATAGTTATATATGTTTTTGTTTCATGGGAATGGGATATTTAATGATCAATTTAGTGATTTGGCAATATGTTTGCCAAGAGATTGGCAGCCCCGGTTAAACAACAGCTGCTATTTTAATAGAGCACCTATCCATTGTAAAGAACATTGTTTTCCAATCCAAAAGCATCCAACATTAGTGAGATGTATTGGGAATATATTGTGACTGTAACCAACTTACATGGTGAGACAATCAATACCTGCCGGGTGGACCTGCCTGGCGTGGGAACATGGGATTTTGATGACGGCGGTTGGTTTACCCACTATTTCATCTATTTTGCCAACAGATTTTGGCAGCTGAATCAATCGTTGAAGTTGAGGGGTTAGGTGTTTGTGGTTAAATGTTTCTCGTTTTTTTGTGGGGCATACCCTCAAGAATTTGAGAGAATGACCAAGAACATTTGCTTGCGTATTGGGCAGGCACCTTTGTGAATGGTTGGGTAAGAAACCGTTTAAATATCGCTCACAAACTGCTTTGATGAAGCTGAGCGGTTCACCAAAAACTGTTGGTTTTACAACAAGACTTGCGATTTTCCGATCACAATAGGGCAGCAACAACTTGGCCAGTTCGATTTGGCCTGGTGGATGTTTTGCAAAAAGGTTGCCTCTATTTCACCTTTGTGCCACACCACCACCTCGGGGTCGAGGCCGCCTGCCACACCGCCGCCTGGACTTGCCGCCCGAACGCGGCTGGAAGAATCCGACTGTACCGTGGTGTCGACGCCCTCCCACTGACAGCCTTCACTGCGGGGTCGAAGCCATGTGCCCAGAGCACATCACTGCATGTGGCCCTTACACTGCGGCGCCGCCTGAGGTTCATGGAGACGGGGTAGACGGGTACTTCAATTAACAGACCGACAAGAGGAAAAATGTTGTTGGCCAGGGGACTTGAGCGGCCATGCCGCACCACCTCCCACAACCGTCTGGATTTGAGCGGCCTCACCGCCTGGGGTCGAGGCCGCCTGCCAACAGCCTGGGATCGAAGGCGCCTGCCCCTGGGGTCGGGGCCCACCGTCTGGGGTCGAGGGGGCCTGCCCCACCCCAATTTGCCGAGCAGTTCAATGGCAATGCTCAACAGGAGCCCTGCACAGTTGCCATGCTTCACGGAGTTCATGTCTGATAGAAATCTGACGTTCCAGGACACCATGTTTCAGCAAACACCGAAATGATCGAAAGATTATGGTGAATGGTTGAGACGACTGGTCAATGGTTAGGTCAATGGGTCAATCTTTGGATATGACTGGAGAAAAGTTTTCCATCATGCTGAAGCGTACATTTTTTGCAGGGCATTTGGGAAACAACCTTGATGACACTTCTCATCCTTTGCTGTTGGCACCTAGACACCGTTCCCAGGATCATTTACATAAGTTGAATTAATAAGATCGCTCAGGATGGAAGTGATCAGAATTGCTTGGTGCCTGTGTAACATGATAAAGATCGCATATAACCTCCACACCAAATATCCACCGTCTCAACCCGTTTTCTTGGCAGAATTGGTACCTCCAAAGACTTCCAAAGCGATTCCGCAGGTCGGCATCGGCAATGGCACCATTGGTGTGGATGGCTCTCAGGAGCCAGCTGCAATGTCGTACCACCTTGTGAAGACCTAAAGATCCCGGGTGGTTTCACCTGAGATAGGCGGGTCCCAGAAAATGATATGCACATCTGTGTGTTCAAAAAATGTTGCTGTGATGATAGCTACTTTTCTAGTTGGGGGTTGCTATAGTCTCACTGGGGGGTTCTGGCGCCTACAACTTCCTCAAGTCACTACAGCAGCCCCAAAATAGATGGAAAATTGGAAATATATGGAAACATATGGAAATACCCGAGGTAATTTTCATCAAATCGGAATCTTGGATGGTTGAAATCAGTAGATTTCCTGATGCTTAAATCGACATGTTGGTTGAATCCGAACAGTCCTCAGATGTTGGTTAAAGCACCATCAAAATCCCATGGAAATCACCATTAAATCGCCATTTTGGCTGGTTAGATCACCATTGTTGTTTATTAAATCATAGTTTTTGGTCGTTTTCAAACAAGGGTCGGCGCCCTGAATTCTCCTGTGGTGAATCCCCCTATCCTAGGAGAAAATCATCGCGAGCGAAGGCATCCAAACACACCTCCGCTGGATTCAGCGGCTGTCCGGGCCGCCCAGCACGATGGAAGGAAACTGCATGGTTTCGGCCGTTTCATGGACGAATATCTATGTTTATGTATAATATATATATACACACACATATATGCTAACTTAGCCAAGAGAGAGATGGAGAGATATGTAAACATAGGTATAGATACTATAGATATATACACATGTTCGTTTGACAAGGCATTACTGGGGAGGCCCGTTTTCAACGGGCGCCCGAGGGATGGGCTCAATGAACTGGGAACTCAATCCAGTTGGGGATAGAAACCTCAAAGCTCTGGTTGGTGTTTGACATATCAACAAAACCTCTGATAGAAAGAAACCTCTGGTCATATTATGTTTTATTGTCATCCCAAACTGGATGATGATCCCAAATGCCTACATCAAGTCAAAAAAATTGTGTCCCAGCCACCAAGGAATCTCCGAAATTGCCTGGTGGCACCAGAAGTGTGGGATTTTGACAAGGCGGGGGTTGAACCGCAACGCTGATGTCATGTTTGTTGCGACATGGGCTGTTTCATGGTGGTTGTCCCATCAGAGATGATCCCAATTCTCCCCAATTCATCAGCCGTATTCTCAGAGAAATTGATTTGGCTTTGGATCAGTAGCCATTTACGATTGGTTGTCGCTTGTAGTTTTGAATTTCATCAAATACCCATGAACGATTTAAATCAGATCAGGACGCTGGAAGGGTCCACACACAATAGTCAATATTGGGAAAATGATGAACCAGAAGATTTGGTGCTATCCTATTTTCGTATTTTCGGAGAAACCCATATAGAAATCAAGGCCAAACTACCATTGAACTACCATTTAACACTACCACGTTTGGCTCAAGATATGATACTCCGGGGCTGGTTAGATTACCATTCATTTGAAGTTCCACACATGTTGTTTATTTCAACGAGTTTCTATGGGGTTCTTTAAAAAGTGTGTTCTCAGGTTATTCTCCATGTTTGTACAAGTTTCAATCTGGTTACATCCATATACAGGAAATCATGTGCCCACCAAACTCCAAAAGAACAAACAAACTCCATTTTCAAACCTTGAAATTAGATGAAATGCATAATTTCTTCTGAAAAACCGTTTTCGCATGTTCTATGTTATCTGGTTGGTGGTTTCAAACATGTTTTATTTTCTATAATATATGGGATAATCCTTCCCATTGACTAATGTTTTTCAAGACGGTTAAAACCACCAACCAGCTATGAATGTTTCTTGATAGAAAACCACTGAGTTTCCCATTCAGAACAACACACTGCCTTGAGTCAGATCAGATGGGTAACCCCCAAAAATCCTCAGTGTTCCATAGGAAAACCCATGAAATTCCCATTATAAAAACATAAATCAGATGTGCTTCAGTAAAAAAAATCGGTGACCCAGGAGTTTTTCCTGCTTTTCCATTTTTTATGAGTTTTTCATGGTTTTTCCACAACAAAAGCCATCAAAATCCGATGTTTTTCCCATGGAACACCAGGCCTTTTCGGTGGCCTTGCCAGGTCGCCAGCCTTGCGGCGAAGCAGAGCTATCTCTGCGACGTGATGCTGCTGCTGTCAGTGGTCCAACCCCCCAGATGGGTCACCGGTGGTCAAAACCCTACCAGGATGGTTCCATGTGGGGCCCCCCGGTTTTGAGTTGGTTACAAACCCCATTAACTATAGTTATAAGTACCATAAACCATAGTTATTGGAGTTATAACCCAACTTAGCTATCTTGGGGGCCCCACATTGTACCCTGTAGAGATATTGCTATGGAATACCATGTTATCACTATATTTGGCGGAATAACCATCCATTAAACATAGGCCCCCCATGATAAAAAGTCCCAGTCATATACCCTCTGGTAAACAAACAAGAAGCTATTGAAAATGGCCATAGAAATAGTTGATTTACCCATGAATAGCATGGTGATTTTCCATAGTTATGTAAACGCTTATCAGAGGGTATTCCTATGGAATACATTGGAATACCATATGATCCACTAAAAACGAAAAAAATAATTTTGAAAAAAAAACGATTATTATGGGTGGTGATGTTATATGATATATGATATATGGTTATATTTTATCTATTTGGGGGAATAACCATCCATTTAATAAATATAGGCTACCATATTTGGTATATTTAATGGATAACTATTCCCCCAAATACAGTGATAATAGGTTTTGACCCATCCACATATGACTAAATGGTAAAGGAAATCGTCCCACAATCGCGTTAATTATCTTAAGGCTGATTTCAAAGCCATATCCAGATGTATATAGTAAAATGGCATAGGTTGTCCTGATAATATGGGAGTTTCAATGGTCATGGGGGATACCCAATACCCAAGTCAACATGGTTGTTGCAATACTGGTCTGGTTGGTGGTTTCAAACATTTTGTATTTTTCCATATATTGGGAGTAGAAATCCCAACTGACTTTCATATTTTTCAGAGGGGTAGGTATACCACCAACCAGTAGTACATGATCATCATGATCATCCATGGATTGGAAACCTCATATGAGTGGAATAAGTTTTGTATGGAAAATCATCCCACAATCGCCTAGTTTTGATCTTGGGAATTACTATAACTGCTTGGTGGTTTGGAACATGAATTTTATGACCTTCCATATATTGGGAATAATCATCCCAACTGACTTTCATATTTTTCAGAGGGGTAGGTATACCACCAACCAGTCATAATTTATCCAGATACCCTCTGGTCAACGTTTACATAACTATGGAAAATCACCATGCTATTAATGGGTAAATCCATGTAAATCCACTATTTCTACGGCCATGTTCAATAGCTTTTTGTTTGTTTACCAGAGGGTATATGACTGGGACCATAGAATGGGGGGCTGTTTCATTGCGCCAATCGATGGGATTCCTGATGGAAAATCACCAAACCAGCGCCGCGAAGTCCATAGCCCCGATGGGGGCACAAACTGGAGTAATACTTTGGGAAAACATCCGTAGATAAATATGAGAAAGTGTGGTATGATTTCTAGAATTCTGGGAAAAAAATCCTAATGATTACTACTTGAAACATATTCTAATGACAATTGCACAACTGAAGGGGCCCTAGATTGATAAGGTGGTTTATCACTAGGCTAACTGTTGGATTTATATTTGGATTTTTGGTGAATAAATCGGAGTAGATAGATGGGGTCAACCAACTCGTAACGGTGTGACATATGTGTGACATATCTGAGTGATCTGGATATTTCTCACAAAGTAAACCTCAAAGGATCAAAGCCAAGCAAAATGGTGCTAATTTTATATGTAGAACTCACTATTGTGTTTTTTAATTTCAAGTAATTGGATCTGGGCAGAATTTTGGCATAACCTCCCTTTTTGACCTCGCTATGAATCATGTTATCTTTCCGGTGTTTTATCATCCCAACCATGGCAGCATTGTTTTTTAGGTCGGAGAATTCTTCTAATTTCGTCAGGGGATTCCATATGGAGAATCGAAATCATATTCCAAGTGGTCAATGAAGTGAAAGTTGCGACAAGCGAAACTCAGACGTTGATAAAAAGACCTTGCCACCAAGGACATGGGTCCATAAATCTATTATATATATATATACACGTATGTGGATCAGATTTCGGAGACCCATCTCGTGGATCATAGAAATCTGGAAAACTTGGACGTTGAAAAATTGGTCGCTACCATATACGCCATAAATCTTGGAAAATCCCTGGTTCAAATTTGGATTGTCTGATCCTGGTGAGGTCCATCACATGGACCAAGCAAGGGGGCCCAAGATCGGCAGGAAGACTGAGAACTTGGCAGCGTCATTCGACGAGAATCTCCTGAAAATATCATTAACCCTGATTATAAACATTAAATCATGGTCTGAAAAAAATCTCATTAACCCTGATTATAAACATTCAATGATGGTTAAAAAAACTTAATAAACCATGAATGGATGGTCATTGAATGATTATTTATGTGTTTGTCCCCAAAAAAATGTGTTTTTTCGCCCCAGGTCTTGGAGTGAATGATCATCCTGATTTTGTGACAGCCTAGCCTGAAATATTCGAACGATGCCCCATGTTCATTGCTGAAATCGTGGGACATTCATATGTGTTTCTGGGTGAAAAATCCAGAAATCACGGTGGTCATCGGCCTGCCATCATTGGTTAAGTCCTCGTCGCCCATCACTTTCCAGGTGTCCTTGGAGCAGTACAGCGCCAAGGGCTTGACAAGGGTCGAGGCATGCGGCCCAGTGGGATTGATATCTATGAACATTGAAGAATACTAACTGGGATAACGATATAATATATAATAATCACTGGTATATATGTGCATAATAGTATATCTATGATAGTACATATCTTTAACTCACTGGGATAACAATGGTACATAGTGTCTATAACTTACTATGGTTTATACATGGCTTGTTATTGAGTTTACCAATGGCCAATGAATAGGAGATTGTTAGTGGATGATAAATGGATATCTATAAACATTATATATAGTATGACAATAGTATCACAATGGTATAACAAGACTATATTCATAATCTACAACTCGCAAGGAAAACATATATATATATATATTGAAATCTTGTGAAAAAAACACCTAAAAATAGGAATACGTGAGAATATCCCACACTCTAACATCAGTCCATGAAGGATAGACTTAAACATTTACAAGATAGTGTCATTCGTAGATAACCTTAGGTAAGGAAATATACAGTAGAATAACTACCCTCTGGTAAACAAACATAGCTATTGAAAATGGCCATTTATAGTGGATTTACCCATTAAAAATGGTGATTTTCTATAGCTATGTTAGTTTATCAGAGGGTATATTGAACGTTGGATATTATACCACTAGGATAACCATAGTTACAAGGTCAATTATGAGGCTATCTTTGAGCCATTTGCATAATAGGGCATTGGACAAGAACGACATCTATATGTAAATCTTTCTGGTTTAGAAGATGATATAGGCAATTATGATGGCATGTGTATTATTTACATGTACACATACTGGTTTTAGTGGTAGCCTACCTTGAATATCGCATAGATTCACCATAGTTCACTGTTTTTCCCGAGAGCGTCTGAGCGCAGGGTTCTTCCAATAGTGGGGGTCTGTCTCTCATCTTCTCATCTTCACATCTTCTCATCTTCACATCTTCTCATCTTCACATGTTCTCATCCTCGCACCTTCTCATCTTCACATCTTCTCATCTTCACATTTTCTCATCATCTTCACAAATTCACATCTTCTCATCTTCACATCTTCTCATCCACATCTTCACATCTTCACATCTTCTCATCTTCACATCTGCTCATCTTCACATCTTCACATCTTCACATCTTCTCATCCTCACATCTTCACATCTTCACATCCTCACATCTTCACATCTTCTCCTCTTGCCTTCTTGCCTTCTTGCCCTCTTGCCCTCTTGCCCTCTTGCCCTCTTGCCCTCACATCTTCACATCTTCTCCTCTTGCCCTCTTGCCCTCTCCTTCTTTTCTATTTCTCTTCTGAAGGCGGGGGCAGGGGCAG
>Ga0126342_10017140_pt1 | contig 12553 bp, 6 predicted proteins | sample Cyp1metagenome_FD_92528 | JGI IMG/M metagenome (GOLD analysis project Ga0126342, IMG submission 92528) | Coral microbial communities from Lord Howe Island, Old Settlement Bay, Australia - Cyphastrea 1 metagenome | ecosystem: Host-associated > Invertebrates > Cnidaria > Coral ...
GCACAGCATGACACAGCATGACATAGCTTGGCCTAGCATGGCACAGCATGGCATAGCATGACATAGCTTGGCCTAGCATGGCACAGCATGGCATAGCATGGCACAGCATGACACAGCATGACATAGCTTGGCCCAGCATGGCACAGCATGACATAGCATGGTATAGTGACATAGTATATATGGATCACATGCGCACATCTTGGAATCTTGCCCCGCACCTTCGACACCGAATGGGTTCCATCTGCCTTGATTGACCGCCAGGAATCCAGAGCCGGAAAGTCCTGGCACGTTTCCAAAACCAAAGCAACAGCAACATACAGCAAACATCCTGGCAACAATCATCAACAATCACACCATGTCTGGAGTCACTGGAATCTGGATGTTTTGGAATTTTTGAGATCATCTTTTGTTGTAATCTTTTTCCGTGCGCTTCATCGGACAGCCGTGGTAGCTGGCTTCTTGAAGATGCTAGAGTCGCCTAGCGCTTTCTACTAGCGCAAGAATTCGGCAAGGATTCTTTCAAACTTCAAACCATGAAGAGTCTGAAGCCGGAGTTAGCCCGCTTGAATCAACTGTTGTCCTTCACTGTTGGCTTGGGGAGTTACGACAAATGGTTCTTTATACATTGATAAGGATACACCCCGGCAGAAGCAAAATTTTGAATCCTGTCGCAAAACGTTTTCCTGAGTGGCTGTGGGCCAGGGGCTGCCTGTGGCATGTTGGTATTGTTGGGTCCTTCTAGGAAGGGACGCTTTGTAGCTGGCAGTGCTTGGGTTACTGCCTTTGTAGCCAAACAGTAACCATTCTTGTCAACATTGCTGATGTTGCAGCGGCATCTCAGGTTGGTCCATTCTGCAGAATAGAAAATAGATATCTCAAATTATCTCAGTAATTCTCAGATATTCTCAGTAATTATATCAAATCTCATCCCTTCCAAACCATTTCTGCCTACAGGTCGGACAAGTGAGCCGGAGAATCGCTTTGCGATTCCGACTCTGTCCAACAAAGCATGGTACAGACGATTGGCTGTGCCACGCAGCACCTCCGAAGATAAGCTGCAAATAGATCAGAAATGCTGAGATGGTGAAGCAAACAATCACCTACCAGCAAAGCTCACCTTCGACTCCCACTGTACAAGGCTCAAGAAGCACAAGGGAGACATCAAACCTTCCATGACTGCATCGACAAGGATGTGCGTGTATGTCACACCATTGGAGCAATCTGACCACTTCCTTCGATTAGAAAGGCAATCTCTATTCTGGCAGCGTCAGGACTGGTCAGGCTTGCCGAAGACTCTCAGAACATGAGTTTGTGAACATGAAATGGCTCTACAATCAGTTTTGCAGACCCAATGCTGCCATTAGAAAACATGAGAAGCCTCACTCATCTGTCTCTCAATCTTGGAGCTCAAAAAACGCGATGCTTTGACTTCAGTGTTCAATGTTGCTAAGGCTTTGCGAAGCTGAAGAGTCATCGTGTCGAGTTTCCACATCATAGTAGACTGTGCCTAGCATTGTTTGGCTTTATGACAAGCCTGTGCAAGTGGTCAATTAAGAAAGTCGCACAACACAGGGTTTTGTCTTCTTCCGGGAAAGAACCAATGACTAGGTTATACATTGTTACATGTCAACCTCTCATATAAATCAGGAAATATATTATAAACATGCACAGATTCTGCGCGTGTATTATGCATATATATATATATATTATACACACTTTTTCTTGGCATATATACCTACGAAATCCTCAGGCCGTAATAATATATAACCATGGTCTGAATGCATTCAGGCTGAACATTTAGCCCGAGGATGCCCGAGGCACTTTGTGCAAAAAGTGCTGGTTCAATGGTATTGAGATCAATTTCACATGTTGAATGGCATGGATAAGGGGATGCATAGTTCAGAAATCCCAGAAGAAATTGTCCCATAAGATCATGCAACCTCCCCTGCAGATCAGCAATGTTAGAAGGACAAAGCAGCAGTCCAGTTAGTTTTTGATTAGTAAATCTGGCTGGCTTCCATCCCCAAACTATAACTTCGCATTCAAAGATGATCCTGGACATGGCGATAGGTAATTCAATCATGATTTGAAGTCAAAAAAATGAAAAATCAGGATTTGAACCTTGAAAAAAAACATGAAAAAATAAAATTTTGAGCATTGGCATTTTTTGCCTGATTACTACGATTTTTTGCTTGAGTTGTTCAATGACAATTTTTGGTTATTGACCAAATTCAGCCCGATTCGTTCAAATTCGTTCATAAAATCAGGTTTGCATTTCTGAACTAAACTTGAAATCCCAGGGTCTCAAAACCAGTATAGTGGAAATAAGATGCTTCATGAACCTGTGCAAAGCTGGCAAGATATCTTTTACATCCAACACACTTCAAGCGTGCCACAGTGTGGTGACTTTTTGGATTCTGAATTATTGAGCTCTTTTTTCATCTAGCTGCTAGCTTTTACCAAAAGAGAAAAGGATGCAGTAGGCATCGGGATGGCCAAGTAAGTAGTTCTTCAATTCTTTCCTGGTTTGAACCTGACTTCTTGCCAAATTCAGGTTCAGATTCAATCGAATCAGCCTGCGATCACCCTCAGAACAAAATTTCAGTCTGAGACCCAAAAATTGTTTTTTTCCTCTTCAGGCTAAAATTATGTCCTGTTGGAGTTCCTGTGTATATATTAATATTATCACTATGATTGTTGTTATTATTGCTATATAATATGCATTATGCATCATTATGCATATTTTATATCAAATGATCAGTCCTGATTGGTCTCAGTGGTCAAAGTTGACACTGCAAAGCAGTCTCCAGCTAGTTAGCCGCATATTTCAAAAAAACAAAACATGTAAAAGATGTAAAAGCACCAGTGAGATATACCACTCTTGAAAACTCACATAAGCGCACTTCTCATTCGGATGCCAACCTCGGATTGCACCCGCATCATTTGAGAGGCAATGGACTTCACCTGAATGCTCGTAGCATTGCCGCGAAGCCTCACACTTTTGCAGGAGAAAACTGGATAATTTGGATATCAACATGTCATACATTGTATCAAGAGGTGTCAAAGCTGCCGGCTCAAATACTCCCGGCCTCATCGCGTGGTGGATGAAGTCCTCGATTTCCACGCTCTCAGCTGGTTGACCACTAGTGAGGCTGACAAAGAACTCGTGCACGTCATGAACATCGAGACCACATGCCTGTGCAGCAATTTGCAGAAGCATCGGACCAGCCCTTCTCTGTGGATTTTCATAACCGCTTGCACACAGCAAACAGCATTGTGAGCCGTTCCTTCCCATGGAAATCCCATGTATTCTTGGCTAGCTTGGGGCAACAAACAGCAACAGTCTTTGGAAACAGCTAACGCCTTCAGCCGTGCAAAGCCATCATTGTTGTTTTGCATGTACCTTGGTTGCCCGCAGGGCTAAAGAACAACGTGCGCAAAAGAATGCAAAGGAAATGTGCTGGTGCTTTCCCCCATGTGAATGATAGATTTACGGATTGGTTTAGGATCACTAATGGTCGTTTTTATTGAGTCATTGAATTCTGCTTGTGCGCAGCAACTCCTCTGCACACTAGAGAATTCGTTCGGAAGAACCATTCCCGCATGGCAACGCTCCGAAAAGTGAAGAACTGAAAAGTAGGCTATCTCATCAATGCTGCCTTCAGGTAGCCTAGAAGAGACGACTTCAACAAATTCCACACCTAATTTTGGCAACCCTGTGTGCGGAGAGGCGACTTTCACCTTGCCTTTGCCTGTACATATTCTTGTTAGGTAGCTATGGATAGCTACAATACATCAAGGACGATAAACAAGTGAGCCGGCACCCCAACAATTTCCAAAAAAGGCAGCTGTGTAGCATATTGATCTCCGGCACTCCAAATGCAACATATGCAAATATAGATAAATACAAATATTATATACTCATGATAAATCATCATAATCCTTCTGGGCCTAGCCAGAAGATGCACCAATCACTGTGTGGTTTTGTTTCTACTGGTAACTTCGCATACTGAATACTCAACGACACTTTTCTGGAAGTATCCTTCAAGCACATGGGTGCAAACAGCTAATTCTCAATACCATTGCTAGTAGGACAAATGCTCTGAAGGGGATGTTTGGACAGTGTTCACCCTCCCGACCAAATCCCCCAATGTATGCTCTGTGTAGCCAAGTGTACGCTTCAAACTCTGGCCAAGCAATCCGACCATTGCCATCAAAGTCGATCCTATTGCAGATTTGCCGAAGATCTTGGGCATCTTCTCGTTCTTGTTTCATGTACTCCACCGCCCGGTCCGCTTGATCAGACATGTGAAGAGCTTTCTCAACGAATATGCCCGTCAAGATATTGAACACGGCGATGGTGAAAAATGCAATGTAGAAAAGGAATGCCTTAGCTTCAAAAACTCTCCAGGCACAAGATGGACGGTATGCCCATTCTACCAGTGGCCCGTCGCATCCTAAAACCAAAACACACCGAAATAGGGTGTTGAAAGCGATTGAAAGTGTTGAAATCATCCTTTCAATTCTGGCAATTGAATTTCAATTGGGGAAATTATATGAAATTATGACAAGCAATAAAAGCACTTTCTGAAGAAGTAACTGCGGGGCTGACTGAGCAAAGGTTCCTAATGGCTCCAAAAGAGCATGCACCTCGATCCAATCCAAACCACCAGTCGTCGCACCAAATAAGCAAATCATTGTGCCTGCCACTGATGGGAACCACTCCTTGGTTGTTCAGACAAAACGAATGTGAACACTCTGGACATGCCAGCCGGAGACCTTTGTTACACAGTCTGTGGAAACACTTTAGTGGACCTAACAAATCGGGGCAACATGAAGTTTGCGTGCCCATGGCCCATGGCCGTAGGAAAGTTCACATTGGATTGAGCAGGTTCTCCAGAAATGACCACCCGCAATGCATGAAAAAGCGACTGTCGGCATCTCAAGCAAACATAAGCAAAGCGTCTAAGAGCTTCGGTGTGTTTGGCGCGTCCGGATTTACTGCCTCAGACTCTCTGCAGAGATGGCAGGTGGGGTGCGTTGATGATCGTTGATGTGGCACGATTTCCAACATCAGTCTACCTCACCCAATGCCTTCCTGGAAACGCTATGAACGGCCGTGAATTGCTGGGAAATGACCGCACAAGGCACAAACAGGTTTCCAATGGTTTCCAAGCACAGCCAAAACACCTGCCAACTCCCTAACTCGGCATGGATCAAACCTTGAATTTGTTGGATTGACATCTGACAGAGAGCCAATTCTGACAAAGTGCAACGTAGGATGTCACCAGCTGCACGAAAAGAATCGAGAAAACCACCTCGACGATCAAGAGCACCTGGAAGCAAGCGATGCGAGCTTTGTTTTCACTAGGAGGAACATGGTATGATCATGTTCCATGAAAGGAAATGATCTGATATAAGTGATGGCTTCCGGCTGCACTTCTTTCATTGAAAATCCTTGAAGTTTAAAACCGCAAACATGCCTGCGCTTGTGGGAATGGATGTGAGATGTGCTGTGTACATCAATACAGTGTCTTTAGCCTTTCAGCTTGAGGAGTCATCGCAAATTGTGCAGGGAGCATTCAGCTTGTTGTGAAGCTGCACACCGTGTGATTGCCGGTCAAAGAATTTGACATTTGCTTAGGGGCAGAAGGCAGGAGTGCCCTTTTTCAACAACTGTGCTCGACAAAAGATTTTGGAACCACAACTTTGGGATCACACTTGTGTAGCTATGCTTCCCAAATCTCGTTTCCAAAAACCCAGCCACTAACAAGCTCCAAACCAGTGCCATGGCGGACCCAACAATGGAGGAGACCATGATGCCTTAGAGCACAAGCCGGCGCGAAACCATTTATTTTTCAACCAGTTGTCTAATATGTTTGTTGTCATTGCCTAGGTATCTCACACACACAGTATTTCACCGGTAATCACTCAACACTTCAGTGATTGCAGCTTCTGCATGACATTTCTCACCTCCAACCTCTATAGCTGCAACCTGCATAGCAGTCTGGGGAGGGCACATAAGCATATCATAGCATATCAAATCAATTCAAATCATATGGCAGTGTACCCCTGGTGAACATCAAAATAGCTGGTAAATGGATGTTCATCCCCCTAAAAATGGTATTATATAATGGGTATTGATCCTGGTCCATACCCATATGAATTCCATGAATATAACCTGTCGACATGCAGTGTTTTCAGATGAGCTTCGCAACTGCCGGACGAAGGAGATCACACGCAGTCCCCGCAGAATTCGAGACACCTGATGGCGAAAGGGATGAGGAGCAGGATCAGGTTTTTATATGTTTTTATGATTGCAAATAAGTGATTGACATAGCAGAATACTGTATATCATGACTTCATTCATATCTTTTACACTGTTTTCCTTCAAACAATACGTTTCCAATTCATTTATGCTGCATTTCTTTCGTAGAGTTATACCAAAAGACGGCGCAATTTATCTGTTATCTTTTTTGTAAAAATATGTAAAAATTATGTTTGCAATGGTGTTTTTAATCAAGCAGGAATTCCATGGTATTCCACATTGCTCCAAAGCTGGCTCACAGTGAGTTACCGGCATGTCACTACGATTTTTCCCTTTCCTGATATACACGAATACTTACCATTATGCACCCCCCCAAAGAAAAAAAGGCTTCCATGGTCTCCCATGCAGCTCAATGTATGTAATTGCAATTTGTCACCCGTTTTGCAGGATAGCTGGCACATGCTGGCACAAGTATTGTTAGATCTTTTCAGTGACCTTGATGAAGCGAAAGGACCGAAGGAAGCTCATGTTCGTGCCACTCACGGACTCCAGAAGGGAGTTGACTGCACTCAGAGCTGATAGAATGGCCATCAAAGCGTCGAACACATTCCATCTCCATTCAGCGCACCAAAAGAAGTAGAGTTTGTGGACCTAGGGTGTGCCGCGCATCAAGGAAAAATAAGGAAAATAACATAAAATGATATAAAATGACTCTCAACGGTTTGCATCTATCACTGCGCTCCGTGGCAGTATGCTATGTCTGTGCACCTGCATTAGCACAACAAGCCAACAAAATATAGTCTCACATAGTCTCACTAAAGCTTGAAACAGCGCACTGATAGCTTCAGCAGGAATTCCAAAACGTAGAAGGCACTGAAGGCCAACTCCGCAATGCTTAGCCAAGTAAAGGTCTCAGTGCTTTGGTTCTGTATGAGCACGTCAGCCTCATAGATAGTAACCGCTGTGTTAGCCAGAATCACGCACACCACTACGATGGCAAAAGCAGTGGAGCTGGTGAAATGTGCCAAACAGCCAGTGCGGGGTGGTTCGTTGAGTGACTCCAAAAACTCCACACACTTCAAGAAGCGATTGGCACAGCGCTCCCCACAGGGTACCTGTCTGACCATAGCACCAAGGCCATGTGGGTCAGCCATTTCTCGGGCAACGTGCATCAGGGGGCTGTTGTTGGAGATCAACTTCTCCCTTGCAGAAAGCCGGCGTCGCTTTTTGGAAACGCCACGTCTGGGCTCCAGACCTTCAAACAGAGGACCTTTGTCGATGAAACTTTCCATTCCTCTTCGCAAGGCGATTGAATCTTCTTCGTTTACAACAGTTGGTGGCACTTGCAAATAAACGCCATCTGGCACCAAGCTCTCTCCATTTGACTCGCTCTGGTACATCTGGTTGTCATCGTCCAACCCGGCCAACCCGGCCAACCCCTCACTTGGGAGTTGGCCCGGCGATCGTGCCTCGCTTGGGGGTCGGCCCGGGGATCGTTCGCCTGGGAGTTGGCCCGGCGATCGTAGCTTTGAGGATCGTTCGCCGCTCGAGGATTGGTTGGTATGGCGCAGCATCTTCTTGACCAACTCCTCAGTACCAAAATGATGATCCAACTGCAAGCGCTAGTCTTAGGTCTTAGATCCCCCGGAATATCCCCTGCCTTTCCAAAATCATATGTTCATGAAGTTCATTGCCGTCATTATATATTGGAACACTACACCTCAAAACGCTTTTCTTTAGCTCACTTCCAGAAATGTAAAGCCGCCTTAAAGAACCTATCTGAGCAAGGCTCATTGGCTGCAATCATGTGCTCCCGATGGGATGCTTGAAACTGTGAATTGAGTCGTGTCCACTCTGCCGCCCATTGAGTCTTCTGCACATTCTGCACATCATTGTCCTGAGGCTCTGAGGATCTCTGAGGTGTGAAGGCGTGAGATCATCCCCTTGAATCATTGGCCAACATGCCATGTGATCCACGTGCATCCATTATCGGTGGCATCCCAGTGACCTCCCACAATTGGATAAAATTGTCCGATGGCAGGACCTGTTTGCCGCCTGCTTTGAGGCTTCAATTATGCTTTCGTGGAAGAGCTCTAGGGACTCTAGGGCTCAGCCCTCATGTCAAGAGAAAGGCTTTGATCATGCTACCGCGAAAGAAAAGGAAAGCGCTTAGCACAGGCTTGGCATGGCTTATTTATCTTACTCGAAGTCTCCAATCTTGACATTTATGCACCACCTTGGGACTCTCTCAGCTCCAGGGTAGCTGGCAGCTTGCCCCTTTGAATTCAAAGGTTATCTTCATATTATCTCTATGTTTCTCTTCTACATTCGATTTCGGGGATCATGATACATAATACGCGTTAATACGGATATGTCATCATGTGTCTATACTATACATCCACCGTACTTTCAGCAGAGTTGCAACCACTGGAAGCGGGTCCGCTTGGTCTGCTCCAGTCTCACAGCAATGATGCAACATGCGGCCGCTGTCAGCTGTCACTTGGGAGACTTCAACTGTGCACGCATCTTGAGCCACAGCAACGAGGCAAGTCTGGGAAGAAACACTGGGATGATTTGATGCCAAAGTTTGGGCAGGATGGCAGGATGTGACAAACCTGGACCTATCCAGGACATATCGGATGTATGGGACCTATTTCATCCTATTTCCATGCAGAAACAATTGGACCTATTGGCATGTCAATGGTGTCGTTGTTCAGTGTGCCCTGTGACATTGGACCATCCTGGACCCGACAAGCACTGGCCTCCGCCCTCTCGCTGCCTGGGATTGGCGCTATCCCTTGCTATGCTTTTGGGTCAGCATGAGCCAGCCATACGCGAAAGGCCAAACGCATGAGTTGCTGCCGTTGAAAGAGATTGAAAGGACATGACAGGAGATGTGATCGTGACTGTCATGACTCCTGACACGGCTGGGACGAAGTCAAACGAAGTCTCTTTCATCTTGGGCGTCAACTGACCGTGGTCTCTTCCATCACCTACAAAAAAACAAATGGAGACGAAACATGACGAAACCACTGAGACCATGTTGGAAACACTTGGAAGTGCAACTTCAATCAACTTCATATGCATGATTATGCATGATATTACATGGCACTATTCTTGATATCGACAGAGTCGAAGCAATCGTCTTCTCTAATTATTGCCCAGTGTTCGATGTATGTGTGTATGTATTGTATTGTAATGTAATGTTATGTAATGTTATGCAATGTTGTGTCATAATGTTATGTCGTAATGTTATGTCGTAATGTTATGTAATATTATGTTATGTTATGTTATGTAATGCTGAGTGATGTTATGTAATGTTTTGTAATGTTATGTAATGTTATGTAATGCAATGTGATGTTATGTAATGTTTTGTAATGTAATGTAATGTTATGTTATGTAATGTTATGTTATGTAATGTTATGTAATGTTATGTAATGTTATGTAATGTTATGTAATGTTATGTAATGCGACGTAATGCTATGTAATACAATGTAATGTAATGTTATGCAATGCTATGTAATGTTATACAATGTAATGTAATGTTATGTTATGTATGTATTTTTGTTATGCATGTAATGTATGTACGTTCTGTATGTATGTTCTGTATTGCACCAGGTTGTATAGAATTGTATTGGCGTTTGTATTTGCATTTGTATTCGCATATATATATTATATCTTGTTGTATTGTGACGTATGTAATGGTATGTGTGTAATGGTTTGTATGTGATGGTATGTCTGTAATGGCATGTATGTAACGGTATGTATGTAGTGGTATGTATGTAATGGTGTGTGTGTATGTTATGTTCTGCTGTGATATGCTATGTAAAATATTGTTATGTATTGTGATATTGTTTTGTGTGTAATGTACGTTATGTATGTATGTTGTGTATCTTATGTAGTGTTATGTATGCTATGTATGTTATGTATGTTATGTATGTTATGTATGTTTTGTATGTTATGTATGTTATGCATGTTATGTATGTTATGTATGTATATGTATGTCATGTATGTTATGTATGTTATGTTTGTATTGCAATGTATATACTGTAATGTATGTCTTGTAATGTGTGATGTGTAATGTATGAATGAGAACTGTATGCATGTAATGTTATGTATGTAGTGTTATGTATGTATGTATGTATGTATGTAATGTAGTGTAGTGTAGCGTAGCGTAGCGTAGCGTAGCGTAATGTCATGCATGCATGCATGCATGCATGCATGTGTATGTATGTATGTATGCATGGTAATGTATATGTATGTATTCATGTAGGTAGGTACGTAGGTAGGTACGTATGTCTGTCTGTCCGTCCGTCTGTCTGTATGTATGTCGTATGTAGGTAAATGTAGGTATATGTAGGTACAAGTATATGTAGGCATATGTAGGTACATGTGGGTATATGTAGGTATATGTAGGTGTATGTAGGTATATGTAGGTATATTCATAGAAGATTGGTCTGACCACCATGGGTCTGACCCCCATGCGGGGGTATATATGCAGGGGGTATATATGCAGGCTTTGGTGGTTAAGGCCATGTCAAAGTTATGTGCCAACTACGGGTCAATTACCCAAGACACAAGTAATCAGGCTTGAATGCAGTCCTTTTTTGGACATCGGGCGCATGTCAGGGACATCTACCAGATGTTTTTCTTGCCATTTTGTTCCCCTTAGGGATCTTGGCAGTCATTTCTTCTTTCTTTGAAGGTCCTGACTTGTGAGGTTTGGCTGGTATTTTTTTTACCAGCAATGGGCTGACTCTTTTTTCCCTTAGAAAAGGCAGAGCCGATCTTCAGCCAAGAAATTCATCTCTAGGTATTTCTAGGACACGCATGTCAGGGCTGTACATGGTATGGGGGTCAGATACCCAGTTCCCCACCTAATTCTGGGGTCTGAGCCCTCTCAACCTTTATGTTTTTTATGCTTTTTTTGTGCTTCTTTTTTCTTATTTTGAAAACCATTTGGGTGACCATACCCCCCAAAAGATGCACCAGGAAAAATCTAGGTTAATTCATCTCCCAAATGGTTGTCTTTGTAACTCGAATCCGACGCCAGTTCGATTCCCATAGATACATGTCTTCGCAAACACCCCTCCTTCTTTACAAACAATCTCATTTTCACATCTCGCATTAGCGGGACAATTTCAGGGTACCAGCTAGTTTCTGACACTGACTCAGGCTCCATTTCCATGTTTGAGCCAAAGATCTTTCAACGATAGGCCGACACGATTCAGGGGCTGAAAATATGTCAGAAGAAGAAGTTTCCTGAAAATCATTGAAATTAACAGTGGGTATCTGACAGTAACTGACAATAAGAGTAAGAAAACATGAAAGAAAAAACGCAATAAACATACAAAAACACAAAAAAAAAACATTATATGAACCAAAAAAATTAAGAAAACAAGTAAAAAATACTTAAAAAAGAAGACAAATAAAAACACATTAAAAAAAAAAACGATCCAGCAATTTTGTGCTTTCTATGGGGTCACATCCAACAGGGTCAGAGGATCTGCCTGTGATATATGTAGGTGTATGTAGGTATATGTATGTATATGTAGGTATAGATATAGGTAGGTATGTAGGTAGGTAGGTACGTAGGTACGTATGCATCTACTGTATGTATCTATGTATCTATGTATCTATGTATCTATCTATGTATCTATGTATCTATGTATGTATGCAGGTATGTAATGGTGTGTATCTAATGTTGTGTATTTAATGTTGTGTATAGCATGTTATGTATCGAATGTTAAGTATGGAATGTTATGTATGTAATGTTATGTATGTAATGTTATGGATGTAATGTAGTGTATGTAATGTAATGTAATTTACTGTAGCGGAATGTAATGTATGTAATGTCTGTAATGTATGTGGTGTGTGTAATGTATGTGATATATGTAATGTAATGGAATGAAATGAAATATAATGTAATGCAATGATGTAGTAATGTAATGTAATGTAGCAATGTAATGCAATGTAATGTAATGTGGTAGTGTCATGTAATCTAATGCAATCCAATGTAATCTAATGTACTGTACTGTAATGTATGTATGCATATGCATGTTTGTGTGTGATAGTGTGGTATAGTTCAGCGTTGTATAGTGTAGTATAGTAAAGCATAGCATAGTATAATATAGTGTAGTATAGTATAATATATTACTAAATTACGTATGTAATGTATGTAATGTATGTAATGTATGTAATGTATGTAATGTATGTAATGTATGTAATGTATGTAATGTATGTAATGTATGTAATGTATGTAATGTATGTAATGTATGTAATGTA
>Ga0126342_10017141_pt1 | contig 12553 bp, 9 predicted proteins | sample Cyp1metagenome_FD_92528 | JGI IMG/M metagenome (GOLD analysis project Ga0126342, IMG submission 92528) | Coral microbial communities from Lord Howe Island, Old Settlement Bay, Australia - Cyphastrea 1 metagenome | ecosystem: Host-associated > Invertebrates > Cnidaria > Coral ...
AAGATCTAGATCTGCAGGTGTGAGGGTGTGAAGATCTAGATCAGCAGATGTGAAGGAGTGAAGATCTAGTATAACGGCTGCTTTTTTACGAAGAACCCTTCGCAGGCGCTCTCGGGAAAAACTGGAACATGAATACAACATAATACAACATGTTCGCTGCAAACCCTAGGTTTGCCCGCGGCGATGCGTAGGGTTTAAGTTTTTTACCTTCCAAAACAACAAACCCTAAAACCCTAAAACCTAAAACCCTAAATCCTGAAAACTTAAAGTCAAAAATTAGTGCGTATAGTCAGTGTTTTCTTTCATCCTCTGGTGATAAGTATATCATATTGTTTGGATGTGTTGTTTGAGCGTGGGCGAACCTGGGGTTTGGAGGGAACATGTTTATTCTATTTGACTCCAGAAACACTAGCATTACCTCATCACCAAGCCCCCAACTCCCTTCATGAGTAGAGTATCACCTCATCATTTTGGCGTGCAGCCATATTAAAACTCCGATGGTATCCCATCATTCTCCATCTACCACATATGTGGCTGATGCATTTGGTTTTGGCTGATGGTATTTCTGATTTATTTCTGTTAAAATAAACAACAATCTACCATCTACTACATTTTGGATTTATTTCTGCATTTGTAGATTGTTTTCTTACAGTATATGAATATGTGTCTGAGAAAATGGTGTAAACCCGGCATATTGGCAATGTCAAAAGGACATGATGATGAACCACATTGTTTCTTGGAAAAAACCAGGATCCATATATGTAATGCTCAAGACATCGTAAATGAATTACGGTCATCCATGTCATACTGGGAATCCTTATAATGATTTATATATATAATGGGTATCTAAATCCCTATTAATGGATATAATAATCAATAATCCCTCTTTTGGAAAATACAACCTATGTTTGATCGTGGCACAATATGTCTCCATGAAACATGTGAGAAAAACCATGTGCTCATCCAGGAACAAACTTCTCTGCTTCTGAGCCACGCTATAGAGCTGAAGCATTCGAGTATGAGCTCCTGAAAAGGCCACGTAATGATGTCCATCTAAACTGGGGAAATAGTTCAGAATTAAGTAAACGATATTGAAGTCACTCTTGATTTTTCATCCATTTAGGGCTAAAAGGTCACTTTCTTCATGAAATGGTGCTGCATCATCAACTGCTTAGAGCTCCATTCAGGAAGATCAAACGCTAAACTATCGCTGCGTATATGATTCATATTTACCTACATTTGGGTGATTTTGTTGGTAAATATTGGGACATATTCCAGAACAAAATATTCCACGCATGGACCCATACTACATATATAGTTCACACCAATATTGGCCTTTTAGGAACAATAGTGGGGGCAGTTTAATATTATTTGTATAATAAATATTATCATCTACCTATCGGCAGGTTTTCATTTTCATACAGGGATTCCTCTATGAATCAACCATTTGTAAAAGGACATCCATCCATAAAGGTGAATCCATTGTATTACCTGAACTACAATGACCTGCGACGTCAAATGATACGAGTTTTCGGCGAATCTTCCCCAAATGGTTTTCGGCTATTTCAGGTTAGTAAACTATTGTAATTCAGCGAAATGAGTTAGAGGGAGAACAAACACATTATCCAGTGGAAAATGCGCATTGGACAATAGTATAATTACTCTTAGAAAATATGTTTCTAGTGAAATGGGTTTACATTATATCACTAACGATCTGAGTGGAGAAAATGGTAGAATACGTGGAATTGGTGGTCCCCTCCAGTAAACTTATAGAACGACCTGGAAAGTCACCATCTTAATAGGTAAATCACCGAAGTAAATGGACCATTTTCCACAGTTACCCTCTAGAGTAAACTAACATAACATAACATAACTATGGAAATCACCATCTTTATATAATAGGTAAAATTAGGTAAATCAACGAACTAAATGGACCATGTTCAATAGCAAACTGTAACAAATTACCAGAGGGTAGATCCCATATTTATCCCATATTTATCCCATATAATCCCATTAAACCATCATTAAATCCCATATAATCCGATTTTATCCCATATAATCCCATTAAACCATCATTAAATCCCATATAATCCCATATAATCGCATATAATCCCATTAAATCCCGTCTATGTGAGTTTACCAAAGAGTACCGCCTCTCCTCGGCTCACGCACCAGGCGGACCCGAGCTTCACTGGCGCGAGGCCGCTGCGTCGCAGTTCAAGGGAGAGGATCTGCCAGCGAACTGCGGCAACAACAATCAGGGATTTACTCAATGAACACAGGGATTTAACCAGTAAAAGGGTGGATTTACCACTGACAAATGTTGACTTTATGATACGTCAGTTGGTGTATGACCAGACCAGACTATCCATGGGATTTGCGCAAGGGGTTGTGTCCTCTTACATTTGGTATGATATACAATGGGACAAAATTCATTTACTAAACCATTAAACAACTCCATTTCTGTGCTAAGTAGAGAGGTTGCCAGGTAAGTTGGTTTGCGACTAGGTTGTCCAACCAGGATTGATTGTTCGTGAATGTATATGCTGCGTGTATATGAGTGTAACTGGAAGAAGCTGGGAGACTTATTCGTTCATATTGTGCAGTAGGAATATATTCATACTAAAAGATATAACGGAAACGTTCACCGTGGAACATTGTTAACTGATGAACCAGTTGTTTCTGTTTGGTCAACCCTTCGAACATGAAGGATGTAGGAAGATGAATAGATGAAAACAACGATCATTATAATGTGATGAACATGTTCATTGCAAATATGATATGAATAACATGTTCATTTGTAACATTTATATGCCAATATTATTCATTAATAAGACTATTAATGTAACATTTCAATACATTTCATGAGTATTGTTCATACTTGACTGTATTGGGATGTACAAATATGTTCAATCCAGTCACTTCCAAGTTCAGATAACGCTTGCCATTTCTGGGGTACCGGAGGGTTCGACTCAAAATAGTGTGCATGGAAGAAATCCTGCACCACCAAAAGGATGGTTGAACCCCTATAAAAAATAATGGGATAAACCATCTGTCAACTGGTGTAGGATTTCTTCCATCCACAGTAGGACACCCCAAAATTCTGATTTCATGGAATTGAATCTCCACCTTGGTGGGTTGAATCACCATCAAGATGATAAATGTCATCACTTCAAAATGTTTATACAACCATGCAACCCTGACGCAAAAAACCCTTCTTTTGCGTGGTAAACCGAAAACATCCGAAAAACCTATACCATTCCGGCACTTGAAATTGGTGGTATTATACATCCTCCAAAGATGGAATCTTTTCAATAATCTAACCAAAAAACAATGTGGTAGGTAGAATCAGATCCTCCGATAGATGTTGGTATATTTACGGTTGATTTTGTAGGTAAATACTCCAGCACCATGGAGCATGTGGGCTCTACATCTATCTTCATGCATTGCATCCCCATCAAGAAATAACTATTTTATGTGGTAAAATTATTTTCATAAACCAGCCCCAAGTCATCACCATCAATGGGTGCTATGTTTACCATCCCCAAATGGTAAACAGGTTTATGGCATTGGGTTCCCCACATGATTCTCAACTATCCACTACCAACCACTATAAACCATGATTCACCACTATCAACCATTATAAACCATGATTCACCACTATCAACCACTATAAACCATGATTCACCACTATCAACCACTATAAACCATGATGCACCACTATTAAACACTATGAACAACTGTAACTATTACACACCAAGAAAAATCGTCAATAGTCATCCAAGAGCTTCGGCCTCCTCCAGCCCTTGCTCTGTGCTGCACAGCACCAAGGGCTCCTGTGTCCTGCGCCAGCGCTGCAGCCGTGCAGCAGATGCGCCGGCACCTGAAGGCCTGCAGTGTCGTCAAACGTGGCTGGAAGATCCCTGAAGAAATGAAGGTTTTAATTTGTTTATATGATTTATATGTTCTATAATGTGTTTCCGTTTTTTCCTTGTGCCATGGACCCTTCTTGAATAGCGCTCTGCTTCTGTCAGAAGACGAAGGTGGAGGATCAGCCCTTTAGATTCCCATCTTCTAAGCAGGTGCTAAGGGTAGCTGCATCATCTGCATCTTTTAGTGGCATGTCGCTAGACCACTCAAGCAGCCCTCAAATCTGTCAATGAGATCCTCAACGCTGGTCAGCAAAGGTTTCTCAAGGCCCAATGCCAAGTAGAAGCCTGAATACAGGACGATGCAGTCTTGGTGATTCCCCTCAGGCATGGTGTCCAAGTGCAAACGATGAAGCACTTTGGAGGCAAGCTCTGCATCTGCTGCCAGCATCCGTGATCCCACTTCAAAGCCCCAGAGTTTGTATGCTGGTTCATCGGAACCATCAAGCTGAGGGAGTAAGGTTGCAGCTTGAACCGTACCTGTGCCGCATCCCACAGAGCCAAGCAAGTGACGGCCCAAACGTGACACTGCAAAGGACACGGCGAAAATCTCAAAAAACAAGTTTATAGCTGGAAAAATCAACTATAGTGCACAAGTGAAGAATGACCCCTGGGTTTCCAAACATTAATTATCATACACTTAGAATGATGTTTCTATATCAATGATGGGTGTTCAATTGCCATGTTTGATTACCAGAGGGTACTGTATCTATTGTTGTTTGTTGTGTGTGTGTGTGTTTTAAAAATATTGGTTTTAATGTTGTTATCACTGCTGTTCTTATTGCCGTGACTATTACTGTGACTATGACCATGACTATGACTCCTACTATTTATATTGCTACTGCCTATCGACATTTACTAGTTTGGGGGAATAACTATCCCTTACCCAATTATTTTAGGGTACCTAGGGTGCCAGGGTTTTGACTCATAGCCACACAATCACATATTCATATATATATATATATTATAACATCCAAACACCTGCTGACCCTTGAAGTTAGTAAATGATTTCCAGCTATACTACCCTACATCCCCACATTTTCCAAATCACCATAAATCACGAAGATTTCTCACAATGGGTCCATACTTCAAGGATCATCCTCCTATCCAGATCTTCGTGATTATAAGATATGGTGATGCCCGGTGATCCCACAAAAACCACAACAAAAATCAGCCATGTTTGGTCGAGAATCTGCAACAGTCCCATAGTTTGGGGAGTCCCAAACTGAAAAAAACATCTGCTGTTTGTTTCACTGAAATTGTTGCTTAAATCACTGAAATCCCCTACATTTGTCTGTTGAAAATAACTTTTCTCTGTTGAAAATCACCACTTCATCTCCAGTGAAAAAAACATGAAATAAGTCCCAGGGTCAATCCCATATTTGAACCAGTTTGATAAAAAAATGTATATTAATAACCCCATTTACAGATGGTTCAACCAATAAACAACTCAATCCCAGCACATTTTCCCATTACCATTTAGTGGACAAAACACACTTTGATCAGATCATACCCAAACAATGTGATGTTTGAATAGACATTATTTATGCTTAACCCACATGAAATTCTAAATTTGTGTGAACAACCCGTGAATCCCACTTCTCAATGGTTTAGTACTAGCGCATTAAATCAACATTTGCGAACACATGTTTGTTTGATTTTCGGCTTGGATTTGCTTTAAGGAACCCCCAAAAAAGTAAAATATACTCCCTATAGATTCACCAAGTAGTAGTGGATTTCAGTGGATTTCCCAGTAAAAAAATCAAAAACATCAGCAGCAAATCAAAGATAGGTGATTTTCCCAGCTATAAACATGGATTTTCACGATTTTCCTAGGATTTTCCATGACTTTCCCAAGATTTTCCGATGTTCTCATCCCATCATGACTCTGTTCATCCCATCGCCTTGCCCTCGCCGTGGGCGAGCACTGCGCCACCTTGGCTGCCGCTGCAATGGCCGCGCGGGCGCGGAAGTTGGCAGCTGTGACCTGAACTGTTGGCAGCTGACGATCTCGAGGTTTTTTTCGCGTGGCCATATATGGGTAGTGCATATAATGCATAGTATAGTACCATATTATACCATATTGTACCATATTATATATCACATATATCCACATATTATATAATTATATATATTATAGTATACCGATTAGTGTCATGGACCTCTATTGTGAGACATGTTCAAAAATTATTGAGTATCCTGTGAATGGTGGGGGTGGGCCTCTATTGTGAGAAGTTTTTTCTCCGATCCAATTTTTTCAGGAGGAGTTTTATCCACCTTGATACACCTTTCTTTGGGTAAAGCTGGACCATTTACTTTAGAAAGCCATATCCCATGTTAAAGCCTTGAAAATGCAAGGTTTCCCAAATGATTAGATGCCTTATTAAACCCTGATTAAAAAACAGCACCCAAACAATTTTTCAAGGTGGTACCCCATGAGTGACCCAGATCCTCAATTCAATAGTGAAATTGATTGGATAGAACCCTATTGTGCACAAAAACTTTTGGGACGTTTTTTTTGACATTACAGAAACAGGAAAATAAATTGAAAGTAGATTCAAATGAATTGAAAGTAAATTGTTTTCATTTGAAATCCGTTCTTATCAATAGATTTCTTTGAGGTTAAAAAGGAAAATCAATTGAAAGTAGATTCAAATGAATTGAAAGTAACTTGTGTTCATTTCAAATCCGTTCTTATCAATAGATTTCTTTGAGGTTTAAAAGGAAAATCAATTGAAAGTAGATTCAAATGAATTGACAGTAAATTGATGTCATTTGAAATCCGTTCTTATCAATAGATCTCTTTGAGGTTTAAACAGAAAATCAATTGAAAGTACATTCAAATGAATTGAAAGTAAATTGATTTCAATTGAAATCCTTTCTTATCAATAGATCTCTTTGAGGTTTAAAAGGAAAAGCAATTGAAAGTAGATTGATTTCAATTGAAATCCTTTCTTATCAATAGATTGCTTCAAAGATTAAAAGGAAAAGCAATTGAACGTAGATTCAAATGAATTGACAGTAAATTGATGTCATTTGAAATCCGTTCTTATCAATAGATCTCTTTGAGGTTTAAAAGGAAAAGCAATTGAAAGTAGATTGATTTCAATTGAAACCATGTCTTATCAATAGATTGCTTCAAAGATTAAAAGGAAAAGCAATTGAACGTAGATTGATTCAATTGAAATCCTTACTTTATTTGATCATCCTGATTTCCACAGACCTGGTTCCCAAGAAAAATGCCGAGTTATTGAGTAGACCAAAATTGTAGGGGAGGGCCCTACACTAATCAGTAGCCACCATTAATCATGTACGTAGATCAATGGATTGGTTGAAGGAAATTTACAGGAACACCTAATATTTCATGGGAAAATATATGGTTTCCCCGGGATTTCCCCCTAAACCAATCCATTGAATAGCATATAGAAATGAAATTCTGGGTAATTTTAGGAGATCTCTCAGAATTGAGCATTTTTTTACGTGTACATAGAATATGACCTGGGTGGTATACAGATACGATGTGTGTGCATACATGTAAATATACGATGGTATATATGCAATAGTGATATAATATGGTATACATATATGATTACATATGGTATATAATATGGTATAATATGGTATATGCTATAATTCCTATCTATATTATATATGTACATAGGTCTGTCAAAAATGTGGTATACCAAGGGTGTACCTCCCCAAATGATTACTTTAATAGGACATTGACGATAAACATTGGAATTTGGAGTAGTACTGAGTACATCACTTTCAGATAAACCCATATGTATATATATATGTATATATAAATATAACATAGTCTCCACGTATGTTACCGTGTGTTTACCCCAAAAATTGTCATATTTTGGGGTAAATGCATAGGTAACAAGGGTAAATATTCTAGCACCATGGAGCACGGAGCATCTGGGTATGTATATACATGGATAGATACACATAGAGATAGAGATACTAGTAGGAAATAAATAAATAAATGAAACACCAAACCCTCCGCAAAAGAACTATGTAGGCCATTGGTATCCAATATGTATAGATATAACATATGTATACACATATGTGTAATATATGGTAATATATATATATGTAATATATATATACATACGTAGCGTGTATATATACATATATACACATAATAACATATATATATATATATACAGCATATATATATATATATATCATATGTATATGTTGTAGAATAAAGAATGCAAATCAAACTGAAGATACTTCAAAACATGATACCTGGTTCAAAAAATACACATACTCACAGTTTCAATCATGTCGGGTCTTTTTATTGTTTAATCATTCAATTATATATAATTATATAGACTGTTCATCGGATAGTCGTTTCCTTACAATCAACATCCGATCATGGTGTCTGTCATTTTAAATGGCGAATCTACCCTGCCCCCCCCCCAAAAAAAAAGTGCCTCGGTGCTTGGCGCGGCAGGACTCGTGGCACTGCGCGCAGGTTTCGCACGGTGTTGCAAAGACCGCGGCGGCCTGCTAAATGGCAGTCCAAGAAAACATGGCAACTGTTTTCGGGAGATTACTTAATCTGAAATGGCCAAAGTGTGGTTTAAGTACAATTCTTAGAATAATATGAAGCCAATCTATTGATGAAAAAAAGAACATCGCTTTCGGATGCTTTCGGATAATAATTTTGAACATGGGGATGCCAGCATCAGACTGATGATATCTCTCAGCATCGCCCGTCTTTAGAGGTTGCAGTCCAAATCATGGCGTATGCGCCGTATATGTACAGTAGCACTTACTAATTGAAGGGTAGGTTCCTCAGATGTTCCCTGAGTGAAACCAAGTGGTATCTCACCAGGTTTTTACACCTTAAATATCCCGTTTGGGTGACGATCCCACCCACTTTGCCACTGTCATAGTTCATCGTCCTCACCAAGAATTCTTCTTATGATTCCATTACTATCATCACATTGATATCGCTGAATCATCACATTTATTATTATTGTTAATACGTGAATCATCAACAATAAGAATTAACGTGTGCCCTTATAACAATGATTGTTTAATAGTGTTTAATCATATGTGCCATATGGGTTGAATTATGTGTCAACAAATTGTAAATTAAACACAACTATTGCTGTTCTTGGTGTGATGACTTTCCTTCAAGTCAAGTGTGCCCAAGGACACGAAACATAGTGGTTTTATTGGTTGTTCTATCTACCTCTATGTACATATTTAAAGTTCAAAACATATACCATATACATATGGATAGATAGACAAAACAAAAAAAAAATAGATGGATGGATAGAAGGATGGATGGATGGAAGGATGGAAGGATGGATGGACGAATTGATGGATGGACACATATATAGTTTGATAGTTTGATAGTTTGATTGATTGATAGATAGATGAACAAACAAATAAATAGATAGATAGACATATACATATATATAGAAAGATAGATGGATAGATAGATAGATAGATAGAAAAATAGATAAATAGATAGATAGATAGATAGATCGATAGGATAGGATAGGATAGAATAGGATAGGATAGCATAGCATAGGATAGGATAGGATAGATAGACAGATAGATATAAAGATTAAGAATAGTAGATTAAGAGATGGATTAACATATCGATACGTCGATAGACATCTCTAGTGTATGTAACATCGTTTAGAGTGATATATCCTTTGCAAGTTCATGTGAACGTTATTTTACCCTCCCTCCCACCCATCCCGTATGTACCAGTACACATGAATATAGTGAACAACAAAAAAACGTCAAACATGCCAGCAAGGTTCTCCCTAAGAAGAATATCTGAATATCCATCATAATTACAGTACAATATATACACGTATATATATATAATCATATATAATTAAAATTACATATACATACTTGCACGTACATAATCACAAATACATTACATATATAATTACAAATACAAAAGCACATATTTAAACCACATTCAAAGCAGGTATGACAAATGTATAAACCCTTGGCCTTCATCACTGACAATATAGATACTCTTTCGAACTTCGAAATCAAAAAACAACAACTCTTTGTTCAGAAACTTCAAAAACAAATCCGTACAAAACAAAACAACCATTGACAAACCATTCACCTATGTCTACCCAGCCATTCCCATCACTTTACGGTGCCCATGTTCCACGGTGCCTGGGTCCGGCCGACGAAACGGAAGCATACCGCGCCGGCGTCAACATGGCTGTTAGGGATGCCTTGGAAGGTTTGGGGTATTATGGATGATAGCCAACAAACATAGACGAAAATCCTAGCACATCCAAATCCCAACTGATGATGATGATGATGATGATGATGATGATGATTATGATGATTCAACAATTCTGCTAATTCATCTGAAACTTAAGATTTTTTTGGAATCTCTGCTCCAATTTTAAGCAACCGGCCTGGAAAAACCTGGCAAAACGTAATGAATCTGTTCATATTGGGCCCCTGTTGGATGTTTAATATTGGTCAACTGGAATTATGATATATAGAAGCATATGTCAATCCAGTACCTTCAACAATCGCTGTTAACCAGAGTTGAGATTTATATACATATAATATGTGTCTCCAACTCTTGTTTCCATCGGTTGTCACTCCGCTTGGTGTGTGTGGAGTCACCCGAGCAAACCGGGAAAACACTCTGAATCCACCAGCCGCAGCACTCTCCATGCTTGGTGTATTGACCAATCAACACGGGCCAGAAAGGCTGCGAGTTTCGCTTAAATGTTACCGTGCCTCAAAACGGCCACTGGTTGGGAAGTGAAGAAATGACAAGCTCTTCTCCCACAGTCATATATGATACTGGAGTGTCTCTGTTGCTCTATATATATATTATTATACATATGTGTGTGTGTTTTCTTGCAGGTATGTAATACTTGTGGGATAAATAAATAGTCAAAATGTGTTTTTGTTATTTCCTTTTCAGGGTGGTTGAGATGTGATTTGTTGTCTATCTACTCAGATATTGAATATAGGTGGTTGAGTGGTTTTTGTCAAATCCCCATGTCTGCGGGTGAAAGGATGATTGTGAATGGTAAATTCCCATGATTTGTTGTCCGCCTCTGCAAAAACTTGGAGCATAGTCCCAGTTAAGTCCGAAACTGGACGAAACAAACTTGGACCAACTTAGTAAGTACCCCTTGCTGGGGTTGTCCATCTTACAAAAAGAAATGACCACACCAACTATGGTCTAAATCCTGCATGTCCGCCCCAGGCCGTAAGATCCATCTGTGGTGAGACCAACATATCACGACACCTTAAGCTCCCCTTATGTAGGAAAATATATGGAAATATCATGACATATCAGGGCAGAATAGCACCTCAACCCTTCTAATAGGGAAACACATATACAGTATATATATACAATTATCATCATTATATTTGAAATATCGTAGCACATCTAGATTGCCAAGGACTCAGCATTTTTTCTTGAAAGTACATCAGTAGTTCAAGATGCATCCCGTCGCATACCATGCAGTAAGAGGTTAGTAACCCTCATAGTATATATATACATATTAATATATATTATATTTTGGGTACTATATGTGTATATATATAGTATATGTATGTTTCATTATAATTGTAAAATTCTGGTATATCCATGTACATCCCATGGAAGTTACTACATTTAATAGCCATGTAACCAGCGTCTACCCCACCTGGTGAGTCCATGCATCGACTGACGGGTGTACTCCGCACAGGACTGCAATCGCAGGCGCATGTCGATGATCTCGTCCTGACGCGCCACGTTACGTTTCTCAAGGGAAAACAGAAACGTAGATTTTTTTTAGACTTATAGCAACTACGAGTAAGTTATTAAGTAACTAATCATATAAGTCAAACAAGAGGAATGAGGAACCCATATATGATATGAGATATCTACATTTATATTAGTGGTCGTGAACAGATCAATCTACTGCTATTTCCAGGTCTGGAACATCATCTTCCGGAATCTTCCGGATCAGAACACTGGAAATGGCATGGAAATGCCAGGTATCTTGAATGGCAAAAGACATCAAAATCCTGCAGGACTGGCCACCTGGCCACCTCCCCAAATATGATGCTTGTTTGGTGGTATGAATACTGATGTTTCTGCAATTTGCAGGCAAAACTATGCCCATTTGAGTGGCAGGTCCATGCTTGACGACACCTGATAATCTCTGGATGTCCACCAACATCGACGAACTTTGCAATGGTGAAAACCTTTACAGTACAACTTGACTATGAACCACCAGTCACGAATCACTTTGGAGCCGTCCTCTGCCGCAGCCACCAGTTGTCTCAGCTGAGACACGCGAGCATCCTGTGGGCATGGGCGCTAGCCTCCAGCGTATTTGTTTTAAGTGTATATGATATATTGTATTATATTATATTACATTATATTATAACATATATTGTAATATACTATATTATACTATTTTATATTGTATTGTATTATATACTATTATAATGTATGATATTATATTATATATATATATTATAAATATAATATGTATATATATATATATATATTATACATATTATACATATTATACATATTATACATATTATACATATTATACATATTATATATTATATATATTATATATTATATAAATTATATTATA
>Ga0126342_10017142_pt1 | contig 12553 bp, 14 predicted proteins | sample Cyp1metagenome_FD_92528 | JGI IMG/M metagenome (GOLD analysis project Ga0126342, IMG submission 92528) | Coral microbial communities from Lord Howe Island, Old Settlement Bay, Australia - Cyphastrea 1 metagenome | ecosystem: Host-associated > Invertebrates > Cnidaria > Coral ...
AAGCGATACCCCCCAAGTTTACCATATATCATTATTGTACAAACGTGTGGTAAGCGATGGGACCTTCCCAAATTTGTGGATGTCCTTTCCGTGAACCTAGGGTTTTCACAATCGCTCATATAAGATCATATAAGTATTATCAGCTATTCTCATCATTAACAATTATTAACTATATTAACTATTATGTCAATGATCATATAAGTATTATTAGCTATTATTGACTACTGTTAACCATATCTATGACCATCAGCAAGGGGGTTCTGCTTCTCCGGAACTGGAAGACTTCCTCAGTTCCCCTCGGCGGCCCCCCGGTACGAAGTCCGCGCAGTCCTGACCCTGGAGTTGCCTCCTCGTCGTTTGATCGGAAAAACACACATGATTTATTGGGATTTAACTGGGAAACATGGTGATTTAATATCTGCTTGGTGGTTTGGAACATTTGTTATTTTCCATTTCATATATGGGATAATCCTTCCCAACCGACTCATATTTTTCAAAGGGGTTGAAACCACCACCCAGATATGATTTAATGGGGTTTAACCATCAAAAATGACGATTCAATGGCTTTAATGGGTATTTAATGGAGATATAGTGGTATATAACAAACAATATCTATACGGCTGTGTCTGAGAATGGTGTTAATATACTTCCAGTGCTAAACAAACCCAAAATAACACCAAACTTAGTGGAAAATCTGATGACAAACCGCTGGACTATTGGCAATATTAATTAATGGGTTATAATACAATAATGGGTTAACACCATACCTATTAATGGGTTATAATATGTTATAATGTGTATGGGTCTGGCAATCACTTCGAACGTTTGTCGAGACAAACGTCACCGGCTCCGATCTCGCGACTTTGGGAGTTCGTTTTCCAGGTCAGATGGCTTGAGGATATACACCAAGCGCAGGGAAAAGATGAAGCCACATTTAGATACATTTAGTGCTGCTGATGCCACCTCAAACCCCATTGGCCCCTGCTGGGTTTCATTGCCAGCTCTCATTGCCCAATGAGGCTATTTTTTGGTTGGAATCTCCGCTTGCCAGGGACTGCCATGCAGCCAACGTACTTGTAACAATTTATATACATTTTTACTTCCTACAATGAGAGGCCAGGATTTTCAGTCCTGACACATCACCCTTTTGAACTGGTAGTTTTTTGTCTCGTGCTGAGGGTAGAAACTGGCACAAAGCCATTTAAGTATTCACTATACTTAGAATATGTCAATGCTTGTCCATTCAACTTCCCCATTCCTTGGAGCTTCATTTACCCATTTGGGTACCCAAATAGGTCATCTTGGCGTGAAATCCCATGGAAATCCATCTATCTGTAGACGTGACACCCGTTTTCGTTGAATGTGTTTTTTTCGCATGTTGGGTGGATTAACAATAAGATAGAAGATATGTATATATATATAATCATATATTTCTCTAGCTTCTTTTGGGGTATGTATCGCTCCATTTGCAAGCGGCACCCTCTGCGAGGCTTGAACATCAGATAAATCCCCAAGTTGGACTATCATGTTTGATGTCCCAGTCAGTGGGCAATACCCACGTGTGGAATCCAGTTGTAGCTAGGATAAGTACCAGTTGAGATAGCTCCAAATTCAGTCAACTACACCTATTATGCACTAGTCACGATCCGTGCCCATCCAAGGCCGAAGTGTGGCACCTTTTTTTGCCATGTCTACTAGCTTAAAATACGTCAGCACATTATTTCTACCGGAAAATCTACTAAATCATTTACTAAATCATAGTAACTCATCATTTCTACTTCCAAAATTCTACTAAATCATCAGTTCTAAACATCATCCAGAATTTCCTGCAAACTGAGGGGTCCATTTCATCCAATGATCAGTGCCCATCACCACAGGTTGGACTCCGACGCTTGGTGTCGCTGATCCGCACAGAGGATCGATTGCAGGCAGGGCCGGGACCACAGATGGCTTAGGACATATGAAATATGTCTAGTATTAACCATCATATTAACCATCATACTAGATATTTATTATATCCATTATCAAAAAATGATATATGACGGTTAACTAGATACTTAGGATATATGAACTATCATAACCATCCAAAAAGTACTGTATTTCTAGAAACTTATATGTGGTATCTACTTCCAAAGGTATTTTATTTTTTAGGGGTATCTATTTTAGATGAGGTATCTACTTATATGTCTCATACATATCAGATTATGGTTAATATATGTTAATATTACCCTCTGGTAAACTAACAAAATAACTATGGAAAAGGACCATTTTTAACAGGTAAATCAGCGAACGAAATGGCCATTTTTTCAATAGCGAACTGTTAAATTACCAGAGGGTAACATGTATTAACCATCATAACCATCCAAATTTAGGGGTATCTAATTTTTGGCCCATAGCCATCTAGACATGTTTAGGTCAACCATTGGATTTTTGGAATAGCCCAAAGACTTGCAAATTTATATGATTTTAGGATCCATCAATTGTGGAATTGATCCTAAACAGTCTAAACAAAACAAACCATTGGATTTTCTTGTAGAACATCTATACCCATAGGATCCATGTATGCTATATATGGATATATATGGTAACATTTACCATCAATATACCCCCAATGTTAGCATATATACCATACATGGATCCTATGGGATAGGAAATCTTCATTTCAATCATTTCTCATTGAATTCGATCTGGCTTTCCGAAACGGGGTGGCCGTTGAGCCCAGATTGCCGATGACGAAGATGTCGCCGAGCTCAGAGATGGCGATGAGTTGCAGGTCGGGGTTCACATCCCCCAGATTCAGATGGTGATGACCACTACATTCATGGTTAAAAACTGATGGGAAAATGGTAAATGTATGATAAATGTAATGGTGAATGTATGAATGTATAAATTAATTCATATGGCTATTCCCAGCATAGATTTATGGTTTTTAAACTAAGAGTTGGTGATGAATGTAGTGTCATCATGGGTCATCTTAATGGGTATTTTCATCCCTCAAATGATTTGGACATGTCCGTATGGTGGATCTGAAGGGTTTCCATTCACACCCAGCTTCTTCGCTCAAACAGATGATATGAGTGATATGAAGCTGCCCTGATTACTGATGAACAGCCGGAAAAAATCAAACATGAACAAAACAATCTATGTTTGATTGGATTGGTTTAAGGAAAATTTTGCAGGAAACCATAGATTTTCCCATTAAATATGGGGCTTTCCGGTTCCAGTTTTCCCTTAAACCAATCCATTGAATGTTGGGATCTTCAGCCAATGGGTGGTTTAGGATGGTTTAGGTGATGCATAGCCTCCCAATACGTTGCTGCCCAAATGAAGTGGACGCTTGAAACATTTGAAACGCTCGAAATTTCAGAGTGTCCCGCGACTGTGCAGGCTACCTTTGCCAACGATGTAGCGCCAGTTGGAGAAAAAGTGGCTGTGCCACCTGTGCCGGGGGACATTTTGGCACCCCAAATCCAACAAGAACGACGTAGAACGCTTGAAATGAAGTTGACTAACAGCTTTGGTAGTTCACTTGCAAGCAACTTGAGAAGCAGAATCCCTGCAGATCCTTGCGAATCGAAGCTTTGAATCGGAGCTTTCCAACCAGAAAATGATTTTGCCATGACGTTTCTGATACTCTTCATGTCCTTGAGACGATTTCAAATATGATCTACAGCTGGACTGAAACATTTTGCAAAGGGAACAGAGTAATTAGGGTGGTCAATATTGTTGCCTATTCATTTAATCTGGGTATATCACAATACTAGATAAATAGTTGGTCAATAGTTCGTCATATTGATAAACAAAAAACTGATATGGTAGTATCTATGGTAAGATCTAAATAATATCTAAATATTAATAATATTACCATGATATTACCAGAGATATTATTTAGATATTACCATGATCATGATATTACCATATCAGATTGTCCTAAATTCATCAGAGAATCTGCATGGATTGACGTGACGTCTCAAGCATCGGGTTGGGATCACAGGGACGGTTTGGAAGGCTGTGGTATCAAGAAAAAGATGCGAAAGTAATGGGGATCCATCCTAAAATATCCAAATTCACCAGAGATTTTATTGGAATTTGGAATATCCATGATGGAATTCATACACAATATGATTGGAATATCATACTTATTCCAAATTCACCATAGATTAAATACTGGTTTTCTTTCATTAGGAATTATTATAGTTATCATGATGTGACAAGAAAACGTGGTTCGCATGGATTGATTTGAATTGAATGCGTTCCTGTGCTTTGCCAGCAGTGAATTTGCGGACTTGCAAAATGCCATTTGGTACGAGAAAAGTGCCCTCGGATATTTCATTTGGAGCATTCAGAACAGCATGCGGGGAATTCTGTGCAAGGTCAACACTGGTATTCTTTCCAATTATAGAAAGATGCATTAAGTCATTCTCAGTATCACTGATGACATACAACAGTCCTGTCTGAATCTGAATCTCCATGAAACACGAGGATTCCCTTGGTGCTTTCAGAGCAGAGCGAGCCATGTCGACCCATGCAAGCTTTGAGAGGTGCTGGTGACGCGATCTCGAGGGGCCCCCAAGATATGTTTTTTTTTGAAATCTTTGTCTCAACCATCAACTGTTTTTTTTTGTATTTACATGTTCAGGCACGCTCACTATAGCTTGATTCGGATTGTGGCCTTGTGATTTTCCAAGTTCATCTTGATTCTACCGGTTTTGAGACAGATCATCTTGATTCTACGGGTTTTGGGGCAGATAAGACCCATTGGCCCATTGTGCTATTTGGGACAGAAACAGTCAATGGCATTGGCTTTCTATGACAATTATGACAGCCTTGGTCTGATCCTGGAAGAAAATCACCAGGCACAAGAAGGAAGCGAGCAAGCATGAAAGCAATGTTTTTTATCTTCTGAACAAGGACCGGACCTGCTAGACTTGGCCGACTTGATCAATTCGATTTTTTGGGATTCTGGGGGGTAGATGTTGGCAACAAGTTGCGGCCCTTGTTGCGGAGACTTCATATGGGTATGGATCAATACCTATTAATTCCCTTTTTAGGGGGTTATTCACATCCATAAATCCCAGCTATTTTGATGTGAACAAAAAAGGGGTACTATTGGTTTTGACACACATTACCATATATTAACCATATATTAACCATATATTATTAACCATCATTTACCATATATGATTAGCCATATAGCCATCATCATTACCATATTATTAACCAGTAAATTGCTAGCTTGGCATCACCTAGAGGCAACCACAGATGACTCTTTGATATTTTGTGTCTCTTGAGTTGACCAAGAGGTAAGGTGACCCCCCCATAGTAATCGACAAACTATGACAAACTGCCCACACACACAGTCACACACCACAGTCACACACCACAGTCACACACACATATAATATATATATATAATATAATATATATATATACATAGATTCATAGATTATTTACATATATATATAATCGATTATAATAATCGTACATGGTAACAGACCGGCCCAGAGAATCAGATTTCTAGCCCTGATTCTGCAGGAGGATCAGCAAAGAACAGCAACGCTGCAGAGCCTGCCAGGAGCGAGGCTAAAATTGTTTCCCGGTCACCTCTGGAGGCATCAGCTCTGGCTGGAAAATCATGAAAAATGGTGGATTCGCTGGGCTTTACCCTCTGGTTATGTCAAAATATGTCAAAATAGCTATTGCACATGGCCCAGTCGAAATCAGTCGAAATAGTGAGTTTTCCCAGCTAGATAGCATGGTGATGTTCCATCGTTTTCTGTTTTCACTTAACATTACCAGAGGGAATTTTTCAGAACGTCATGGGCAAATCATGGGAAAATGCAGGAAGATGGTGGATTTTCCAGTGTTTGATGAGCCCGGAAAGGTCTCAGATGTGTCGTTTCCGCAGATTTTCCATGGAGCTTTGGTTCCCGGCCTATCCAGAAAACCCCAAAAATGGCCCCCTGGGTCCAAGACTTGGATGGTTGTGCTGATTGATGCTGATTGAATATATCATGGATCAGTTGAATCAAATATACTATCCAATAGATTGGGCATTATAATAATCCAATAGGGGAATCCCTATCAACCAACCAGTATCATGGAATGATAGAGGGATTTATTTCACACTGAATACCCTCAACATTAACAATCATCATCATCAACTTAGAGTCTTAGAATCCCGCTCTCAACTCACTAGGTAGAAGGGATGACAGGTGAAGTATACACTGCTCACCTTGCTTTGTCCCATGGGTTTTCTCAGTCTTAGGAGACGAGAAACTTCGATGCACTTCGGCGAGCAAGGCACGTGGCTCATAATTTTTAGGTCAGAGGATGTTTTTCCCAGCCCGGTATGCAAGCGGCTTGTTCCATTCTCATCATTTCTTCGTGAAACCCCGACAATGTCACCAGTCTCGGCTAAATCCTAAGTGTGGTTCATGAAACCACCTGTGCCAATATTTTGTTCGTAAACAGATGTTTGTTGGTGGTTCAATTATCCAATATTTTCTTCTTTGAATCCCGATTCTTCTTCACATTAATTCAGACTAATTTCCATGTTGTTTTGTTAAACCACTTTTAAACACATCAGTTCTTGTGTTAAATCATACTATAATTTTGATCACTATATCATCAACATCAGTTGAACCATTTTTTGTCCCATGGTTTTTCCAATGGCCAATCCCCCATTCGGGCCACCAACTCCTGGCCAGATCCGTAGTGCAGTGGCACAGCAGCGCCTGGCCTTGCGGGAGTACAAGGAGGTGACGACTGGGACCGAAGCCGATCGAAGCCGAAAAGTTGAGTGATGAGGATTTCTTTCAGGAGAAAGTTGGTTTCATTTTTGGAATCAGTTGGAATATATTATATGCTGAAATTGTATGTATATATATATATATATCTATATATTGATGTATATATATATATATATTTATGTATACACATGTACGTATACATATATATATATATATAATCAGAATTCACTTTGGTGGAATCTTGGCAAAAAACACGGAACAAGTCCAGCATTGAATCTGGGATCTTATGCTATTGTAACTTATCCAGACTCCAGCATGCAGATGGAGTTATTCTTGGTTGCCTGTCCTGATGAATTGATGGAATGTCTTCATTGCTCTCCTCAACTTTGGTCAGATCGAGTGGTTCTTCATCGTTCTTGGGTTCAATGAATCTTCAAATTGAACCATGATACTTAGTATACTATAGTATTCTATATCCTCAAATAACCCAGTACTATAGTAGCATAGTTCTTCAATTGAACAGTACTGGGCTACTGGACTTGCTAATGGACTTGTATACTTTTCAGCCAAAAAACGTGGTGACCATGATGCTATCCAAAGTCTAGCAGGATTTTTTTCACAGTTGCAGACCTCTCCCCATTTTTCCCGTGGTCATTTTTGGCCCCGAGTTCCTCAGGCATTTCCCAAACCACCAATGCCATGTTCCCAAAATGGGCAGGGTCTGACATATCGACTACCATATCTGGTTGGTGGTGACTGGAACCATGGAATTTTGAATGACTTTCCATATATTGGGAATAATCATCCCAACTGACGAACTCATATTTTTCAGAGGGGTTGAAACCACCAACCAGATATTGTTAAGCCAGAATAGCTGGTAGTTCTTGATGTAAATCCACTCACAGCATGGTCTTAAGATGTCTTAAGTGGCTTTTTGGGCCACGAAAGTTTCCCTTTAAACATCTTGAAACATCTCAAAACCACCGATATAAATCCATTTCTCACTTAAAAGTGAAGAGAAGCCACCCACTCTTTTTCCCTTAAGCCAAACCAATGACCATTTTTTTGCAGAGGCGGCGCGCCTCCGGCCTAGAGATGTGGAAACGAAGGTGCAACCGCTCAAAAGTAGAGGAACATAGAGGAACCATAGATGTGCTCTATGGATCCCTTAGGATACACATTTTTTTTGGGTTGCTGCGGTGGTTATAATGATCCATCGGAAACTGGGACAGTTGGAAGCATGGAAACACCAGCTGGATGATCAAAGTGAGTAACTGGTCAAGAATTTCCTCGTAATCCCTCAGTGGCATATGCATATGCGTGTGTCTGAAAATTGACACAGTATGACATGACATACCCCCAAGTTATGGTCATTTTGATAGAGAACATGATAAATCATCGAATTTGGGAACACGATATTTAGATATTTGCAGACTAGAACCATCATAAGCCACTTTTCCAGCATCAACCAAGCATCATTGGACCAACTTTCGCCAGGAATGAATGCCTCACGGAATGAGGGACGCCCATTTCATCTCCTTCTTTTAACAGCAAGACATGCTAATCAACCTTACGATGTTGAAGATTCTTTCAATACATGCATATCATATGGATAAGATACGGCTATTCCATGCTATTCCTTTGTTTCCCATGCATCAACCAATGGTAAAGACTGGTGGGCTTGGTGTGGTGGCACTGCTGGCGATCGGATTCCACCAAGCTTCCACCAGTTGCAGGAGCAGTTGCAGTCCGCCCGCCTGGTCCTGCGAAAGTTGCAGGCACCAGAGGGTGTTACAAGATGTTACAAGTTCACACCACACACGTAATACACAGATCATACATATATAATATATAATATAAATATATATATATATACTGTATATAATTATATAAATTGATATAAATTATTATAAATTGATATTATGTGTATACACTGTATACAGTATAATTAGTATATAAAGATATAGAGAGAGGCATCTATAGAATCTATTGCTGATCTAGCTCTCTGCAACCACAGCCATGACCCAAGACGTGACACCGATGAAGTCGTCTTAGCCATCTGTGGGCACGCCGTTGGCACGCCGCATTTGAAGGCCCTGGTGGATGGGCCCAAGCAGATTCCGATGAGAAGGTGCTGCGGCTCGTTTCTGAGATGGGCCGTCCGGCCGGGTTGGCTTCAGAGTGTAATTTCTACCTGTTCATATGTTTTTTTGAAACTTGGCATCAAATACTCATATGGTCTAGAAACTAGGTGATTCTTTGCAAGGTCTACTTATATAACATGTTTGATGACTCGCATTTTTCTGATTCCCAAGCTGAGCAATAATTCAGAGAGTTTCCATGTGCGCTCTTTCCAGGTTTCTGGCACACTACAACCTGAGTATCAGATACTGGGACAAGGGTGAGGTGCCAGCGGTATTGTGGCGAGCCAAGATGGTGATTTAACTAAGAAAATTGGGCTTTGACAATAAACACATGCGGATTTTATCAACGAAACATGGGGTTTGTAGTTCTGTTCCTTGGGAAGTCTTCTGGTATTTTGTTAACCTCTGGGGAAAAAAGATAGAACAGTTACCCCCTGGTAAATTAACATAGACCCTGAAAATCACCAATGTTTAATGGAAACTAGTCTTCCAACCCCGACAACTGCCAGGGTCTATGTTAATATACCAGAGGGTAAATTATCACTTAAAAGTGGGAAACCTTGGCTGGCATAAACCAAGTTCTTTCTGGACGCCAGGCTCGGCAAGCTATCGATGAGGCCAGAGAGTCCTGCAAGGTGGGCAGAATTCCAGTGGAGCCGAAAAAATTGACGGCTGGACGCCAGACAGAGATTTGGAGATTTCAGATATGACCAACAACATTATCTATAACATTAGATTAACATATCTATCTAACATTATCTATAATGGTTCTATAATATTATGATTAATAACATATCATGACATTATCTATAATGGTTCTATCAAAGTTCTATGTATATATTTATATATATGTATATATATAACATTAAAGAACCATCTTAACTAGCTTCAGTGGTGAATGGAGGGAGCGATTAGGAGCTATGGTAGTGTTCATATTGTATATATATATATATACATGCATACCATAATCTATCGATATTATCTATGAGCAATGGGGAACTAAGGAGCTATGAAGTCACTGTCAAATCCCATTTCGTGGGTTCGGGCTATCCATTTTCGCGCCGTTGGTGCTATTCATTGGGAGAAGATCTGGTTTTGAGAGTGGAAAACAGCAGGTTGGCCACTTTTTGATGGATCACCAGAATATGAATATGTCCGAAACTTATCCAAACTTGGGGACTTGTGAAGAATGAAGACCCTTTGTTTGATCTTGAAGTAGACTATCCCAGCTGGTCGACCTGCAACATACCCAAACAATGGGGATTGCAGGAACTGGCGAAGCATGGTCTCCCCAGAGGTTGTGCTGAACACAACTTGCTGCTGATGATGCAGGCGCAATGAAGTGCCAGGGCTTGCACGTGGAAAAGGATGGCTCAGCCATGGCCAGAATGACAGACGTTTGGACGGTCCTGGATTTGTCGGAACATTTATGGAAATTTCGGGAGAACCCCCCAAACTCCCTGGGTTAATCATTGAACCCCCCCTGGCCGGAACTTGGCTCCATCAATGCCAAGTTCTCACCACAGCCAGGTCTTCTCCGAGTTCAAGGGCGAGCTGGGTGGCTCAGAGATGGCATCTTTTCAGGGGTCCCACCTTTTCAGCGCTAGAATATATGGGTCCCTTTGGGTCCAGTTGATGTTCTTTCCCCGTGCAACGAAAGCTGCCGAGGCAGAAGAAATTGGAAGATGCCGTGCAACGATCTCCCGAGGCCTTGATCTATAGCGATACATACGGACAGAGTTCATGCTGAGTTATCAGAGATATCAAACTGGTGATCTTAGGATATCTGAATTTTTGATGTCAATGTTCACTGGAACAAACTCTTCAAGATGTGATTTTTCGAGGTGAATATTCAAAGTCAGCTGCAGGCGATTGGAAGCAACTATGATTTGGGAATCCACTTCTTCGACAAGAGGATGATGCACAAAGCCGAGGCGCGTAACGAACTTACGCGTCGTGGACGACGTCTGGAGCAAACGGGATCAGCATTCCATATGGATGCCATGTATGCATACAATTTCCATTAATTTCCTGCCATTGTTCACAGACTTAGTTAAGGGAATGTCACAGTTCAATCCTCTTATCTATCGGAATCTATCGTAATGATTATACACTATACACACAACACGCCCGTTTGTCTTGTGCGGTCGAGCCAGGCCCAGTTGCGCTTGACACGCGACCGTGCCCGGGTGCCTGGAATTATGTGGATCAGTTCCTCGTGCAAGCTCTATAATGAAATAACCCCAAGTATGTACCATTTTATATCCATTTATTATTATATACGCAGTATACCATAGTGTACCCATATGCCAGTGATGATTGAAAATGACCCCCAGTCGCCAGCTACATCCTCAGTTGCTTGAATCACCATTGTTTGCTATCGTTCTATGCCTATTTGTTGGTGAAAGCTCGGTGTTAGATGGTGCAGTTAAATAATGTTCAATATTCATCTTTGGTGGGAAACATCTCCAATTTTGATTGTTCAATCTGCACCGTTGACACCGTTCAATCTCCATTTGGTATTCCCATTCGAAAATTTAAATCATCGATATCGTTTTGACCTGTCAAACCACCAGCTTTGGTTGGTTTTATCATGTTTTATCACCATTTGTGATTAATTGTGGACATAGTTTGCCTTCATTAATTTTTGCCAGTTAAAACCACATCAATTTGATGGTAAAGCTCCATACTGCACACCTTCCCAGTAAGGCCAAGGCTTCCACTGCACTGCAGCTGGTAGAGCAGGATATGTTGAGCCTACAGGTGGGATTATTCCTCGCTTCAGCGGAGCAGGTCTGAGTCCAACACAGTGATTTTTCATTCGAAGCGTGTGACGCTCCCGGCCTACTTAAAGATCTTGCGACACAGACCCCGGCCTTTTGCACTGATTAGTTCTATCTCATTGGTGGAGAACATCGGTGGAAAGGCTAATGCCCTACGGATGATTCCAAGAAATGACGCAAGTTATTGATGTCAGACAAGGGGGCATTGCCGACATGGGGTGTGTCTGAAAATGGGCTATACATGGTTATACCTCCAAATAGCCATTGTAATCTTGATGATATGCTTCCAAATTGTAATCATCTTCCAAATAGTATAGCCATGATACTAGACTAGTGATTTTAGGAATTCTCAGACAAAGCCAGATTTTCCTGTGGTGTCAATCCTTCGATGCCGGAACCTTCACCGCTCGGATGTGGCTTCTGCAGGTGGCGGAAGTTTCAAAAATAGGAAACCTATAGGAGAGCTTGGTTGTTGTGAATCAGGGATGGCAGAGCGAAGCCACTGATGGACCGAAAAGTCGTTGAGGTCTCCTCTCTTTCTCTCTCTTTCTCTCTCTTTCTCTCTCTTTCTCTGACTACCTACCTACCTACCTACCTATCTATGTATCTATCTATCTATCTTTCTATCTATCTATCTTTCTATCTATCTTTCTATCCATCTATCTATCTATCTCTCTCTCTCTCTCATCTAACTACCTTTCGATCGATCGATCGATCTATCTATCTATCTATCCATCCATCTATCTATCTATCTATCTATATATCTCTCTCTCTCTCGCTTTCATCTGTCTATCTGCCTAGCTGTCTACCTGTCTAGCTGTCTACCTGTCTATCTGTCTACCTGTCTATCTATCTACCTGTCTATCTACCTGTC
>Ga0126342_10017143_pt1 | contig 12552 bp, 11 predicted proteins | sample Cyp1metagenome_FD_92528 | JGI IMG/M metagenome (GOLD analysis project Ga0126342, IMG submission 92528) | Coral microbial communities from Lord Howe Island, Old Settlement Bay, Australia - Cyphastrea 1 metagenome | ecosystem: Host-associated > Invertebrates > Cnidaria > Coral ...
GGATGATGATGATGATGATGATGTTTATGATGATGATGATGATGATGATGATGACGATGATGATGACGATGACGATGATGATGATGGTGATGATTATGATGATGATGATGATGACGAAGAAGAAGATGATGATGAGGATGATGATGATGATGATGATGATGATGATGATGATGATGACGAAGAAGAAGATGATGATGAGGATGATGATGATGATGATGATGATGATGAAGACGAAGAAGAAGAAGAAGATGATGATGAGGATGATGATGATGATGATGATAATGATGGTTCTGATGAAGAAGAAGAATATGATGATGATGATGATGATCAGGATGGGGAGGACGACGACGACGACGACCACGACCACGACCATGACGATTTCCATTTCTCTATGACATTGAAACTTTGTCCTTTTCATGACTCTCCATTCCAAAACTTAGTGCTGTCATTCCGAGTGTGGCCGGCCTGCGGGAGACGGCCAGGCTGCACCACCAGCCCCATCAAGCCTGGAACTCAGTGGCCGTTCAGGACAAACTGTGAGCAAAATGGAGCTGATACGAGATTTGATAACAACTAACATAGCTATGGAAAATCACAGTCTTTATTAAGTAAATCAACTATAAATGGGCCATTTTCAATAGCTATGTTAAATTACCAGAGGGTAACAACAGTGATGGATCAAGTATTCAAAGCAACTTACAACCCGAGAGGGTTGTCTTATGAAGTTGTGTTATTTATTGCGACTGATGTAAGCTGTCCAGCAAATGGTTGGAGACTGGGATGATTTGCAGCATTGGGTTTACAATATCTATTGGTCTATATTGGGCTATACCCCAAGGCATGTGTTCTTGTTGAATGTGTTGGAATCGGTTTAACGGAAATTTTACCAGGAATCCCATTCGTTTGGGTTAGTAAACCCATGGTTTCCCATTAAGTTTCCCTTTAACCAATCCGATGAAATATCGAAGATAGGTGAACATGTGAATCCATGGATAATCATGATACAAAACGGAATGATAATGAAACTTCTAATGATGGCAGTGGGTAATAGTAATGACAATGACGCCTAAATTAGAATAACAATAACAATCAACACAACAATAAATACCATATTAAATAACAATAATAACACAAAACACATTCAATAACATATTACTAAGTAATGCATCACTGGTTGGTGGTTTGGAACATTTTTTATTTTTCCATATATTGGGAATGTCATCATCCCAACTGACTTTCATATTTTTCAGAGGGGTAGGTCAACCAGCAACCAGTAAAGTATATTAAAATAACGATAGCCTCAGGCGCCGCCACTGCGGCGAAGATCGCCTCGGAGGCCGCGGGTGTGGCATGTGGCATGGCGCTGGGCGTGCCCATGGTGCGCCCCGAAACGCGCCGTTACAAATCTTTGGAGGTGGCCCCCGGTGGCCCGAACCGAAAACCTCAAAGATCCTGAGAAAATCTTATGGAAATCCATCAATTTTTGAAGATAAGGAACCACCTCAAACATCTTATGAATCTTCAAGGATCTTTCGAAAAACATCTAGAAAAATGAACAATTAATGCTGACTCAGCCGTTTAGCATGTAGCCGTTGTGGCTGCCTTGTGGTTTCACCTCCCTTAATTTGGGGCTTCTAAGCTTGCATGGATCTGCTGGGTTTGGATCTGAACAGATATTGATATGCAGCTTCGAAAGGTCTGGTCAACTGCATTGGGGTCGGACTTCAAATCATGAAGAGATGCTTGGTTAAGATGCTTGATTAAAGTCTCACCGCATGACTCCTTTTATTACCTCGATGAATCACTTGCAACAGTAAGGCACGACTTGTTCAGATGCATTATCTCTTCTATCATCCTGATTCGATGTAATTTGAGTTTGAAACTTCGGTGAGGCATGGAAACTGAAATTCCTCCCAGCAATGAACAGGGTTGTTCCAAAGCATCCTTCTCCCCACCTCAGAGGTACGTGGTGCAGGGCCACCGCCCCCCGGAGCACCACCTGGAGGTCATGCGCCAAGCAGCCCACCTGGTGGTCCTCCAGGCATCCCACCTGGAGCACCGTTGCCTCCTCCCAACGGTGTACCGCCAGGGGCCGGTGCTCCACCGCCAGGTTGGCCACCGGGTGCTCCACCAGGTGCCCCACCTCCGGGCGCTCCACCGATGAGTGCTCCACCAATGGGCGCCTTGCCACCAGGTGCCCCGCTGCCAGGTGGGCCACCACCTGGCGTGCCACCACCCGGTGCACCACCAGCTCCACAAAATGCTCCGCCACCAGGCGCTCCACCACCTGGTGGACCACCTGCAACTGGCGCCCCACCAGGCGCACCGCCAGCAGGTGCACCACCTGGAGCTGCGCAGAGTTCACCTGCAGGGGCACCTCCTGATGCAGCCCCCGCGCGCCCACCGCCTTGGGCACTTCCACCACCTGGTGCTGGGCCACCGCCTGGTGCACCAGCGCCAGGTGCGCCTCCACCAGGGTATCCACCACATCCACACATGCCACATGCAATGCCACCACATGGAATGCCACCACACCCACACTATGCCCCACCACCGCCAGGGTCTCAGGCATGCGGCATACTGGTTTCCATGTCAGGTCTCAAAGTTAAACGTGCATTGATTGCCATCATGAATCTTTCTTGGCGGTTTCCTTTTCAAGTTTTTGTCTTTTTCCAGTATGATTCCTGAACTTGCAACTCTGTTCCATAGACCGATAGCTGGAACGCCATTTAAGCAAAATCTGCCGAAAAAACTTGAAATAACCATATTAATTACTAGACTACACTTTTTCACTTGAAGTGACATGGTTCTGAGGGCTCTCAATTTTGCACACATTACATCTTCTTCTACTTTCGCTTGCCAGTGTCTAAGGCATATTCCACCCCACGGCGTCCGGATGCACAGGGGTTAAGGGGTGATGTTTGACTTGGGAGGTGAAAAGAAGGTTTGTTGCTTCAATCCTGGTGAGGTTCATGAGGGTGTACTTGGAGATTCAAGGCCACTCAATCCATAGATTGGTCAATCAATTTTCGGCCAAGCCATACGCCATCCAACTTTTTTCCACCCGACTTGATCTACCCATGAGAATTGTCCACTCTGGGTCGGTTCATGTTGGATCCTGTCACCCCATTGATTGGAACCTACCAGACGAGCAAGATAACTTTATTTGGTTTTCCATTTCAGGCAGATGTGTTGAAAACTTCCGGGTTAGCTAACAAAAAATTGGGGGTTGACCCTCAACCCTTCCCCTTGGGCGTCTTTCTCGAGATAAAAAGGGCAAGATGGAATACCCCTGCCAGCGGGATGTCCATGCATCTAGTGAAGGTTGAGATCTGGAGCGAAAGAGGTTGTGCTCATCCTGATAACTCATGACTTGAATTGTGGCTGGGGGTATTGCCCATAGACTCCATAGACCCATTTCATCATCAAAGGCTCTTGAAAGTTGTTTTCCTCTAGCAATGCACATTCCCCATCCATTGCTCCGAGGCGCCGCCGCCTGGTGCACCCTACGCACCTGCGGCCTGGGGGACCAGCATCTGAAGTTTTGATTTGTAGACCTTTGTGTCCTTTGTGTCTTGTTGCATTTTGGTGCGATTTTGTGATCCAGGATCTTCGGCAATTTTTTCCATTGAAATCACCAGCCATCACCAGCCTTTCCTTCGTAACTGGGGTAACCATGACATGCCATGGACCTTGACATCTTTGGTCCCTGAGGCGCGTCCGATGGGTCCACCACCTCACCTTGCACCGTGGGGACCCTCGGGTTCAATAGCTGCACCACCGGGATGGGTGGAAAACTTCAATGTCAACATTCACAAAGAAATGCCCAAACAATGAAATGAGGTATGGTATATTACTGAGGATTTTACTATCATAGGTCTTTGTGGACCAACATTGCTCCAGTTTCAAGGGCCATGCTGATCACTCAAAATGAAGGCTTTAAGTGCTGGGAAGTTAAATGTTTCATGAGGTTTGCACCCTTCAACCATGAAGCCTCCCTAAGAAGGCAATAGAAGGAAAAGATGGGTTTTCCAAGATATGATGATTGTGATTTGGCAGTATGAGCCAAGATTACTAATCCCCATGAATAGATGGTTGTCAAACGACCAGCCGTTTGTGGGTCCATGTGGTACTTCCATGACTTGACCCATTGGGCCGGTGTTGGCCTGCGCTGATAGCACCAGTTTTGTCCAGGTACGGCTTTGGGTCGCCAACTTAGAGGGAGAAATGGATTGCTGAAAATTGGGAAAAGGGGTCTATGGACTGGTGATTGTGTTCCCTTATGTAAGTTTTTGGGATGCAGAGTAGAGTAAATCAGCCAAGGAATGCATGGCGCTTAAAAAAAAAAATCATTACGGGGCATCCCTGGAATTCCAAACCACCAACCCAAACCACCACTCAACCATAGACGAGACCGTGTCTTCCAGCCTTGCCATTCTTGACGGTTTCCCAGCGAACACAGAAGTCTAGATAGTATGATCCAGCATGGTACCCTACATCGGAATATACAGCATGATACATTTGAGAATATGTTCATATATATCTTACCATTGGTCCCGCTGCGGGAGGATAGCAGTGGTACATAGATGCTAAGGCCAAGGCCACCCTATCATCCACCACCCCATGGTGGGGTGCCTCAGAACAGGATGACATAACCCAACCATTGTGAAAATAAGTTCCCCAAAGCAACTGTTGGATCGGTTATATAAATCAACCTCTGTTGTATCTTTCCCAACTTTGTTTCCCGGAAATCAGAGCCATTCGCGTTTTTTTCCAGCAGGATGCTTCCCTGGCAATCACGTCCCTGTGGCTGGCGACCCACCTCTATATCTGGTCATCATTGTCATCATGATTGAAGTGGTTCATCATGACTAATTAAAAGCTCACAATAACTATCCTTATCTCTAATATGGGTACGGATCAAAGGGAAAACATCCCAAATTGGAATCACTTGGATGGACTCGTCGATCTTGATAAACCACATTGACATTTGACCGACAGGACCACCAGCCAAGGTATCCCTGGCTATCCGCCCATTCCTGGCTATCCGCCACCCTTTGCGTCGCTGAGATGCACGGTGTTGCGGTTTTGTTGGGGCGATGGGTTGGGTATGGTTGGGTTACCCCGGAGTTATCCCATATTATCCCACCTTGATGCAATGGATAGTGAAGGCTATTGGGGCCAACGCATGCCAACACTTCTGCTTGTGATGATTGGCACTGTGGGTTCATAAACCAAAATAAGATATGGGTTGAAGATTAAATGTTGGTGGGTTGTTGTGCCAACCAGAAAAGTGAGCGCAAGAAACATGGTGTGGATGTTACTATCAGCTGTGGGGACTAGTGCCATTGGCCTTTTTGACATTTTGCTGGCAAACAACTTTGGAATACTCTTGATAGGTATTCCCCAGGCTTCCCAGGCGGATTTCAAGACTTGTGGCAAGTGGTGATACAGTTTGCATTCTCTCATTCTCGTCATCCAATCCAATCTTGAGTTGGTAAATCCTGTCGTGCAGATTTTGAACACCACATCCCAATGATCAAAGCCACCCAAAAAGCCACGTGGAATATACGGTGTATATATATATATATGTGCATGTGTATGTGTATGTGTATGCGTACGTATATGTATATGTAAATGTATATGTATATGTATATGTATCTGTATATGTATATGTATATGTATCTGTATATGTATATGTATATGTCTATGTCTATGTCTATGTCTATGCCTATGCCTATGTCTATGTCTATGTCTATGTCTATGTATATGTATATGTATATGTATATGTATATGTATATGATTCGATGTGCAGCATCTCATAGTGCTAGTCAGCATGTTTCACCATGTCCACAGCATGTTATGTTACTTATAGCTCAAGGGCTGCAAGTGGCTCTAGCCTGTGGCAGCACAAGCCTGGTGGAGAAAAGGAGTGAATGCTCAGTTTGAACTGCTTAAAACTCCGTTGATGGTAGCGGAGCTCTCGGTGTAGAGCGTCCGTGGATGTGTCTACGTTGCTGCTGTCATCGGAGGAACAGAGCAACGCCAAACGTGTTGAGGTGGCAAAGCCTGATCAGGAAACTCAGGCGTGTGCGGAGGTTGTAACACCTCTGCCACAACTTGGGGCTGCAATTGCAGCACCTTGGTCTGAGCCAAGCGTTCAGACAGCGGTCAAGGTCCCATCCTCGAGAGGATTGAGCGCCCACTTAAGAAATTCACCTCAGGAGGACAAGAAGAAGAAATGGCCACCCAAGAGTGTTGGACAAGAGCTGACAGCACAAAGTCAGAGACATGCACAAGAGATGGATGTGCTAAGGCAGGAGAATGCTCAGAGGTTGCAAGAAGTGAGACAAGAGGCAACCCAAGCAGCATTAGGTGCACAAGCAATGGTGCCAGCCATCCGAGAGATGGGACAAGCGCTGCAAACTGCGTTGAAAGAAGCTGTACAAGACTCCAGGAAAGAAAAAGACCGACCGTGTCTTGTTGACACCAAAGGGTTAGGAAAGCCAAGCGTATACTCGGGTGAAGCTGAACAGTTCCTGCTGTGGAGGCACAGGATGTCCAGCTACATCTGCTCTGTGTATCCAGACCTACTAGAGGTGCTGGAATGGTGTGAAGAAAGGGAGAAGAGCATCTGCTCAGAAGAACTGTCAAAGGCATTCGGCGATGAAGCTGATGCACTGGATCAGGTCTCCAACCTTGCCGAGAAAAGCAGTGAGTTAGCTTCCGCACTGCAGATGGTCACGCGAAAGAAGCCTTCGCCATCGTGATCAACCAGCGGAGCAAGTGGGTTAAGCTACTGAATCACGAAAACGAACCATGCTGAAGACTGTGATCAGTTTACAAAAGCAGAAGTTAGAATCTCTGCCTCAAGCAATAGAAGAATGGATGGATGCGGTCAGAACCTACGAGAAGAGACGAGATGCAGCAGGAAACAGGACGAGCATCCCAGACCAGATCAAGACAGCGGCATTGGAAGCGATGCTGCCACCGGATCTCGAGTCTCATGCAGCTGAACCGAGCAAGGTTCACCACGTTTGATACTCTGGCCGACCAGAGCTCCTTGGGTGATCCGACGTTCATGCCTTGGAGGCTACAAACACCAAGTGCACGAAGGGCGTTACTACCTGCAAGAGCGTCCAAGAGGAATGAAATCTTGGGAACACGCTCAATATCAATCTTTGAGCGAAGAGTCCTACACCGTAGAAGGACCAATGTGTGTGTGTCTGGTCAGTTGACGAATCTGGCAAGGCTTTGGCAGGAAGCAAGCTGAAGAAGAAGACTAGCTGGATCACAAATTCAGCAGTAATAGCTTCCGCTCTCAAGCGTTGTTGCGAAGAATCATCACCACACATTCTTGCATGGAAATTTTGCCTCGTGTTCGAGTAGGGGAAGGTCAAAGTGAAGCTCAGATACCCTCCGAAGTTGGTGCTAGATGGAGACATGAAGGAGATTGGTCATGTGGGAGGCCCAGATGAGGAAGCGAACTTTGAAGAACATCACCATAGCGCTCTTCCGAAAGCAAGTGATCTAGACGTCGGTGAACCAGTGACGGACGCCAACACAGTTGTGACACTCGACCCAAAGAAAGTGGCAGAAGCTCGTGCATCCGAGCTAGAATGGGTCAAGCGACAAGGGGCGTATAAGAAGATCAGTGAAGATACTTGCTACGCTGAAACCGGCAGACATCCGATAACGTTAAAACGGATAGACAGAAACAAGGGCGACAGTGTCCATGAGAACTATCAGAGCAGACAGGTAGTACGAGAAGTAAAGAGCAAGGGCGATGCAGCCATGCTACCAGAATACTCACTGTTCAGTTCGATGCCCCCGTTAGAGGCGCTTAAGCTGATGCGTTACACTGAAGCTGACTGACGTTAGTCGGGCCCATTTCTATGGGGCAGCCACCGGACGGATTTTCGTCACTTTATCAGAGGGAGACGAAATCCCTGGTATGCGTGGACTATGGCTCAAAACCATGTATGGGACTCGTGATGCGAGTTCGACGTGGCAGAAAGGCAGCACGTCTCTGTTACAGAAACATGGGTTCAGAACAGGCCAGGCCTGGCCATGTATCTTCCTGCACGAAGAGCGACCAATACGATTGCTGGTGCACGGAGATGACTTCTTGGTACTGGCCGACGAAGAGGGTCACGCAATTGCAGATCGTGTTTTACGTGAACGGTACGAGTTCAAGTGCGGTGGACATATCGGACCAGGGCAGACCAAGCAAAGCATGTCGGTACTGAATCGTATGGTGACCTATCACCCTGACAGCGGTTTGGTAGCCTACGAAGCAGACCCGCGACATTGTGAAGCAATTGTCCGCGAGTTGGGTCTAGAAAAGGCAAAGCCAGCAAAGACACCTGCCGAAAAGAAGAAACACGGCGAAGCAATGAAATCACTCGAACGTCCGTCGTTGAATGATGGATTACAGCGGCAATACAGATCTTTGACGATGCGAACAGCATCTCTAGCCCAAGATCGACCCAATCTGGCAGAGGCTACGAAATCATTGGAACGACACCACATGAAAGTGCCTACAACGACCTGAAGAGACTGGGTCGATATCTACGTGGTCGACAGAGGCCCGTTTAAGAGTATTGGCCGCAACGGTACCAAAAGGCGCTTACAGTGTTTTCTGATTCAGATCACGCGGGATGTATCATCCCGCGGAGGTCGACAACCGGACTAGTGACAATGTTCGGATCACATTGCATTAAACATTACTAGATAGTCTTCTGGCGAAAGCGAATATTACGCTATCGTACGCGCTGCGGCAACCGGACTAGCAATACAGGCATTTCTATCCGACTGGGGACTAGAAGTTTCTTTGAGAGTCAAGTCTGACAGTTCGGCAGCACTAGGAATGACACAACGTCAAGGCTTAGGTCAGACGCGCCATGTGGAGACGCGCTATCTATGTGCACAAGAAAAGGTACAAAGAAAAGCACTCACCCTGGAGAAAGTAGGAACGTCGCAGAATGTCTCAGATACCTGCGCTAAACGATTACCCGACGTTGCCGTGGACGAACACCTTCGTACGATGATACCGAAGTTCACCGAGGGAAGAGCCCAAGGTGCCAAGCAACTTGTGTGAGGCCAATGGGTGAGAAACGTCACCGCCTGGCCTAGGAGGGGTGATTCGATGTGCGGTATCTCATAGTGTTAGTCAGCATGTTTCGCCATGTACACAGCATGTCATGTTACTTATGGCTCAAGAGCTGCAAGTAGCTCTATTCTGTGGCACAAGCCTGGTGGAGAAAAGGGGTGCCAGCTCAGTTTGAACTGCTTAAAACTCCGTTCAGTATATGTATATGTATATGTAAATGTATATGTATATGTATATGTAAATGTATATGTATATGTACATGTATGTGTAAATGTATATGTATATGTATATGTAAATGTATATGTATATGTATATGTGAATGCATATGTAGAGGCAAGTGTATATGTATATGTATATGTATACGTATATGTAAATGTATATGTATATATATGTCTATGTATATGATTTGTTCATTTTGGGATTCCCCAAAAAACGAAGTTTGGATCCATTCCTGGTGGAACCCAAACTATTATCTTGGGAAATTTTAGGGACCCTATCTCCGCGAGATTACCTGAGGCCTGGATTTCCTCCGTCTGGGAACCTAGCGGGTCCTATTCATGGTCGTGTGGTTTTTGTCTGCATCAAAGGCTTAGAGCCATGGCAACTGATTTGGAATTGGATCAGCTATTCATTTTGGGTCCCTTCATTGGGGGCATGTAAGATGATTGGGCGAAGGGAGTAATGACATGTAATGCCCGACCGGTTACAGAGAACACCATCCGGCGGGGGAACCATTCACCCTCAATATTGACCTGCTGCAAGAGTCAACACTTGTCAGATTGAACTGTACAATGTACCCAAAAAGGGACGCCCCCAATTTGAGTGGATTATCATCGTTTCCCTTATTTACATGGCATTTTTTTGGGAGTGTACCCTATTTTCCGTCAAACTCATGTCATTGCTTTCATGCGGAACAACAACGGAAGAAACTTTGAAGTGCTATCGAGACCCACTTAGGAGATTCCAGGTATGGAATATTTCCAGCTTTCAGAAATGGGGGTCGAAACCCACCATTGCGAACAATTTTTTTGATTAGCTCTCTGCAACTCAAGCACGCGATTCTTTCAAACGCTTTCCTTTCATCCACCCATTCCGGTGTGCCGCGGGAAACGCCTTCGTTGGCTGATTGCCTTTTTGTGTGTTCCCTCGTCTGAGCAGCTCAACCGGGCCTGCAGCCTTCGGCCGCTCTGATGCCGGCAGCACCACCTGAGCACATTGAACGGTTTGAAGACAAAGATGCAGCACTGCCCCGATCAAACGTGGAGAAATGTTTTCAACACCTGCCTTCGGAGAAAAGTAGGATGGCAGATCTCAGACAAACCTAATATCAGGTTTGTCTGAGATTTGCCATCCTACTTTTTTCCGAGTTTGACCAGCCTTGCCAGCAGAAGATGATCGAACCCACATTGGCTATACACAAAAAGGTTGCGACACCCGATCAGTGCCTGAAGGTGAATTTTGGCAAGGTTGGGAAGATCAATTGCAGGTTCTTTGTCTACGACACTAGCGATCCCCGACGGGGTTCTTGAGGACGATGAACCAGGGAAGCACCAGTGCCGCGATGATGACTTCGACAGTGAAAATCTGAAAGACAAGGATCGCTTCGAAGGTTTTGCAGACTACATCTATTGGATCGAGGAGAGTAAGGTTCCTTCGGCTTTGGAACCTTGCTCTCCTCAATCCAATAGATGTAGTCTGCGAAACCCTCGCCAGGCTAGGCTGGGGTCAAGAGCCTTCCTCAGACCCAGGCTGCGCCATTTGGAAAAGAGAACGCTTTGCCACGGGTTTCGAACGCACCTTGTGGTGAACAAACATCAGGGCACCGTTCCGCAGTAGGGAGGGATCATCCATGTTTGATTATTTGGCATGTCAGCACTAATTGTTCTCAACCTGCTCACTTCTGAGCTGGTAGTCTGGCAACACATGCATGTGATGTGGACAAATAAGGAGAGGATGTGAAATGGCATAGAGCCAAAGGCATGACTACCATTTCGGCCTCACACCCAGGTCTCCATAGGTGCTGAAAAGGCATATCTCCCCAAAACAACCAGCCCCAGGCCGCATCCAGACCCAGGTGCATACCAAGTTGGGGATGGGTGGAGATTGGTAGCTGGTCATCCAGGCAAACAGGTATCGCATCCTGGGATCATGAGAAACAACCCGCTATGGGCTCCCGAAATGAGAAGATTCAATACCAAAGTAGGAGCAAGCAGGGCACTCACATCCCAGCATGTAACATGTTGCCATAATTCATGTGAAACCTACTTGGTTTGGGGTGTAGTTTTTTGATTTGCCCACAGCCGTATCATAGCGGTTTCCCGCAATTTCCCACTCAATGTCTCTCTTTGCACAGGGTATGCAGTCCCGCGACCAGGCAGGTTGAGGGTTTCAATCAGGATCAAGTTGGTCTGGATGGTTGGCAAAGTCAGAGCGAAACGGGGTTTCTGATTTCCACTCGCAATCACTGGCAAGGTTCGGGGACATTCAGCGAATACACGTTCGGTTCAAGATATGTAGTGACAGCCCACAACACGTGTATTTGCCACCATTTGGATTTTGATGGTTTTTGAAAGGAGATCACTGAAGAATTTCAGATTGGCGTCTTCTACTCAAGGGACTCCTCAGAACCATCACCTTTATCTGTCGGTGCAAAGGACTGGGTCATGCCTCTTTCGTTGGTGTACTAAAATTACTAACAGAGGCGTATCATTGATCAATCTGCAATACGTATATATGGTCCCGTGTCCCGTGTTCCCACCCCCCCCCATGGGATGGGGGGGGGGTATGATGCCCCTGTGGTGGTGTATATACATACATACATACCTACCTACCTACATACCTACGTACATACATACATACCATTACCTTACCTTACCTTACCTTACATTACCTTACCTTACCTTACATTCCATTGCATGCATGCATGCATGCATGCATGCATACATACATACATACATACATACATACATTACATACATACATACCATTACATTACATTACCTTACCTTGCATTACCTTACCTTACCTTACATTACCTTACCTTACATTACCTTACCTTACATTCCATACATACATACACACATACATACATACATACATACATACATACATACATACATACATACATACATACATACATACATACATACATACATACATACATACACACATAGATACATAGATACATAGATACATAGATACATAGATACATACATACATACATACATACATACATATACAGACACATACACATACACATACAGACACATACACATACACATACACATACAGACACATACACATACACATACACATACACATACATACATACATACATACATACATACCAACATACATACCAACATACCAACATACCAACATACCAACATACCAACATACCAACATACCAACATACCAACATACCACCACCACAGGCCACA
>Ga0126342_10017144_pt1 | contig 12552 bp, 6 predicted proteins | sample Cyp1metagenome_FD_92528 | JGI IMG/M metagenome (GOLD analysis project Ga0126342, IMG submission 92528) | Coral microbial communities from Lord Howe Island, Old Settlement Bay, Australia - Cyphastrea 1 metagenome | ecosystem: Host-associated > Invertebrates > Cnidaria > Coral ...
AGCAACAGCAACAGCAGCAACAGCAGCAACAGCAGCAACAGCAGCAACAGCAGCAACAGCAGCAACAGCAGCAACAGCAGCAACAGCAGCAACAGCAGCAACAACAGCAACAACAGCAACAACAGCAACAACAGCAACAACAGCCGCAACCACCACAACCACAACCACCACAACCACCACAACCACCACAACCACAACAACCACAACCACAACAACCACAACCACAACAACCACAACCACCACAACCACCACAACCACCACAACAACAACCACAACAATAACAATAACAACCACAACCACAACAACAACAACAACAACAACCACAACAGCAACCACAACAACAACCACAACAACAACCACAATAACCACCACCACAACAACAACAACACTAACACTAGCAGTAACACTAGTTCTGAAAGCTCAAAAGTGCCCGGCAACTCCATTAGTAGATAGTTCCATGCCCGTATCTTTGACTTTTAACAGCGGATGATTTGGCTCACTGACCCCTAATCATCGCATAGAACATCTAAGATCGTGCGAAAATCTATGGGCACCCCCCACCAAATGTCAGCCTATTCAGTCAAGTTGAGGGTTTGCCATTGCAGGACCTGGGTTTGGGAACGCCCCAAGTCTAGCGCGTCACCGGGCAACATTTTGGAGCAATGCGTGCAAGCGACTCCTGGACGAACGCATCTGGTGTTGTCCAGGCTATGGAAAGATGGTATTTTGAAGCCTCTTGGCGGAGTTTTTCTGGGGATGTTGACCTGGCAGCGGGGATGACAATCCCTTCTGAATTTTGGGACCGTCCGAGGCACATCATTTCGCAGAATGTAGATGGGCTGCACCGCAAATCTGGCATCCCTGCTGCAGCCCTCAGTGAGCTGCATGGGAACATCTTTGTGGAGAGGTGCGGCCACAGCGAGAAAATGTGACAGGCTCATCATGGCCCATCTCAGACATTATATGGACCTTGGAAACTGCTGGCAGTTTGCGGATGTTTGTAGCCTGTTCTGCTTGTCCTTCAGTGAACTGTTCCGATAAGAACCAAAATCATGCAGTTCAACGTTCAATCATTTATGTGTTTGCTTTCGAAGGTGCACCAAGTGCGGTGCCGAATTTGAAAGAAACCTGGCGAGAACCAGATGGCATGTTGTCTTGGGAGGGGATGGGGTTTCAACTTTCACCAATCCCATATTTACCTAGAGTTGGGTGATTTTGGTGTTTAAATATTGGTAAATATTCCATAGATGGAGTTTGCCGAAATTATGTATATGAAGTGCCTTGAAGCAGGCATATTTTCATGAGTTTTCATCAAATACGAGGTGACGTGTCCCATTTGAAGATCACCCAGTCATTGAGAATCTTCAACATGGGACCAACCTCCCAATCTCTGCTGAGCTAATCATCTAATCCTCAATCCGTCACTTAAAGTCAACCCTCGCAGTGGTCTTTCATTACCCATAGGATCCATGTATGCTATATATGGTACAGTAACATTTACCATCAATATACCCCAAATGTTAGCATATATATACCATACATGGATCCTATGGGTTATGTTTTTGAGACGAGGAAACTTCAACACCATTTGCTCCGGCGGGCTCACTGGTCGTTTCTGCGAACGCGGCGCTTGTCAGGGACCGCTACGGCATTCCGGGGACCCTTGGAGATCTTGGGAAATATCGGGAAACACGCAATGCGGAAAATGATAAAACATTACAAGGTGGTGCCCCCTAGTTATAAGTTGGTTTATAAGCCCCAGTAACTATAGTTATAAGTACCATAAACCATAGTTATTGGAGTTATAAACCAACTTAGCTATCTAGGGGGCACCACCTTGTAGATAGAAAGAGAGAGAGAGAGAGAGAGATAAAACCCCAGGATATCCCTGGATAAACCCCTGTAGAGAGGCTTGAATCCAGCAATCCAGCCCGGTCCAGCCCCTGAAGTTCTTGATGCGGTAGGTTCTGAAACAGTTGATTCATTGTACCCCACCACATGGACAAAAAAATAGGTCGATCGCATATGGAATTAGTATGATATGGTCATACCATATAGAATTAATATGATATATATGGTCATACCATCAGGTGTATCATATACATTTAGTACTGACGTGGTATAGCGGATCTGTTTCGCTGGTTTTGTTTTCTCTGGTGAATCGCTGGCACTGGGGTGAAGCTCTGGATTTTGGATGCCCGGATATTCCAGGAATTTCCCCCGGTGAAGCTACCAGATGCCCCATTCATACATATAATTACATATATTATAGTATATAATTATATAATTATATATATAGACATTGTAATACATACGCACATAACACTTTTAATCATAATCATAATCATAACATAATCATAACATTTCCTCACATTACATTACACTCCATTACATTACATTACATTGCATATCATATACAGGTTTCAAGTCGATGTATGAGATCACTAAATTTGTTGATGGGTGAAATCATGCACAATCAGGTGGGCTTTGGGGACGACCTTCCGCAGAAGATTCTGCACCGGGCTTGGGCCCAAACCGACACTCTGTACCGGGGCGGCTTGAAATAGCTTTGTCATGGTTATGGAATGCCCCTAACTCCGAACATTTTTTTAGAGCCATGGTGTTCTCGTAAATGAGACTTTAAGAGCTCAGAAAATATGGCTGAAGATATGTTTGTTTATTGGATTGAGTTGTCAGTACTAAATTGGTCGAATTGGTACGGCATGTGGAAGCTGCCGGTCGCCACAACCGAGCCAGTACCCTCTGTGACTCACACATGGCAGTGGACAATTCTTACTATTTATGTGGATGATTTTCATATTAAAAACCCAACTCATGTGGGATGTTCAATTGCCATTTGACTGTACCTGCTGGTAGTTATAATGAACAGTTTGCTATGCAAAGAATGTTCCATTTACTTCGATGGTTTACCTGTTAATAATCGTGAGGTTCCATCGCAGACGGCTAAATCACCAGAAGGTAACCCACAAAGTCCTACACATTCATGAATGCTTGGTTAAATCACATGAATATCTCATTGATATCCCATTACGTATTGGCATTTGAATGTATTTCATTCCCAGAGGCTACTGTAAATGTGTTCATTACATCATATCCATATGAATCCCTATGAAATCCCATTAAATACATTTAAATACTATGAACCACAGTGAGTCCCACTAAATCCCATCAATTAAATACCACTATTAATTTCATTACTGTAATTAAATCACATTGTTCTATTCTATGCTATTCCATTACATTCTATTCAAATAAATAGTAAATCCGTCTATCATGGTAAATCTATTCCATCTATCATGATGTTCTAAATGGTTGATTTTCCCAGCTAGAAACCTCCATTGATGTACGGGATTTTCCATGGCTATGTTAAATAACCAGATGGTAAATCCCTGATTCAAAGAATCGATCGCTGCTAACCACCAGAATCCACACCGAACGGATCGTCTCAGGAAGCGGCTGACCTGTGCTTAGCCCTGGGCAGCTCCATCACCGTGACGCCCGCCTCCGAGATGCCCACATGGATTGCCCGCAAGCAGTTGGCTACCCATTGGAAAAACCATAGAAAAACCATGGAACAATGGTGGATTTCTATGGATTTCTATGGATTGATTTACCCATGAAAAGTATTCAAAAGTGCTATGCTCTCTTGATTTTGATTGATGTTCATGGTCTTTCGGTGGGTCTGTGATTATGAATTGTTGGTGGTTTTCGCTGCTGGTTGTTGTTTTTTTTTGTGTGTGTGGGTGTATTCCACATTTTCCTTCAGTATATCTGTATATATACAAAAATTCGGCAGTTTGGAATGTTCGAAGGTGTTGGAGGTGTTGGGACATTCGGTAATACTATGGTACTATTATACCATGTAATGGTAATATGGCTATAGTGTACTATTACTATTTAGCAAACATCATTACAATTAGTGTACTATTACTATTAGTGTGCTATTACTATTAGTGTACTATTATAGTGTATTATTACTATTGTATTATTACTATTATAGTGTACTATTACTATTAACATTATATTATATAGTGATATTATAGTGTACTATAGTGATATTACTATATTTAGTGCTATAGTGTACTATTACTATTACATTACTATTATAAACATCATTACCATCTGGTTATTTAACATAGCCATGGAAAATCACCATTTTTAATAGGTAAACATAGGTAAACCATCTATAAATGGGCCATTTTCCATGGCTATGTTAAATAACCAGAGGGTACTATTATACTTTGCGTATTTTCTCACATCTTCACTTGCCCCTAGTTGTCTTAGTTTCAGAGAACATGGAACATGACCTCCGAAACTTGGCGCAGGCACGCGCGTTTTCCGGACAGGAGATCCGGTTTGGTCATTGCTCCCCGGCAGAAAATATGTGGATCCCTGCAGTTGGGGAAGGGAAGTGGAGAACAACACGACACTACCCTCTGGTAAACTAACATAGCTATTGAAAATGGCCATTTATAGTGGATTTACCCATTTAAAATGGTGATTTTCAATAGCTATGTTAAATTACCAGAGGGTATCTAATGATATTTATAGAACTATAAGTATATAGTGTAAGTATATAGTGTATTAAATAGCATTATATATATAATCATAATACGTATATAATATATGGTAGGATTGTAGATGAGTGGGTATTATATATACTGGTTGGTGGTTTCAAACATGACTTTTATTGTCCATTTCAGATATGGGATGTCATCCTTCCCATTGACGAACTCCATCATTTTTCAAGATGGTTAAAACCACCAACCAGTATATATGTATATATATATATATACGCGCATCGGGGCTTGGAGAAACGTCAATTTTCAATCGACTTGACGGTGACTTTTCGATGGGCCACAAGGGAGGACATGCAAGCGCCAGTCCCTCAAGAGCTATGGGACAAGATGGTGCCAAATTTGGGATCCTCCGCAAAGATGTATGGAAGATGATGTCATGTTGAGCTGTTGATATATATATGGTTTATGTCTATTAATGTTTATATATATATATTTATTCACAATTATTAACATGATAGACTATATGTATTTATAACATTATTGGTAATTAACTGTTTATATCATTTGTGCCCTGCTGAAGGTTTGACTATTGTAGCAAATCACAGGTGCAGATGCCAATGCTTTGCCTTCGTGAGAGACAAAACCTCTTGGGCATCTACCTAATGCAACATAATGCAGCAAATTAGCACCCGAACTCACGCTGGATCATTCTGCTCATTCTGTAAGTGCACCGGCTAGTTGTTTCCAGAATTTCTACATTTCCACCTGAAACAGTGGATAGAGATAGATAGATAGAGAGAGAGAGAGAGAGAAAAAAAGAGATCCCAATAGCCGCGTGTCATTCATGTGCATGCATGGCGAGGTGAATCTTCAAGCGACACCTTGTGACAACATGGCGGCACTACGAATCAACGGCATGGTCGATGATGTCATTTGATCTGAACAGCAGGGAGTTCCAGCACTGACACCAGATAAATGAGCCAAATCATTCGTTCTATGCACCATACGCCCCACTGTCAACAACAGATTTCTCATGCAACAATCGAGTGTTGACCGTAGAACGAAAGAGATTCCGAACAGAAACGGTAAGCCGTTAAGCCCCAAGCCAACCTACCAGGGGCTTGAAGGTCCGAACATGTGCAAGTTGTTGAGGCTACCCAAACCAATTCATATGAGCCAGGGTCTCTAAATAGTCTGGTCATTTGATCATTTATTTCCCCAAGTATCATCAGTACAAGTCACAAAGTCATACTAAGTCAGTTGCCACCGGCTCAGCGAACATAGACCTGGTGTTCTCCAGCCTTAAGTGGAAAGATGTGGAAAGTGTAGTTGTTTTCCATTCCTTCACTTGGTACGGCCTATGTTGGGGCACGAAGAAGGCCTCGATCAACGGCCCAAGGTGATGGAGTTGGTGGAGGCGAAGCTTCACAAACTTCGAGCTATGGGCGGCTGAGCAGCTGAGCTCCGCGTGCCAAAAACCTGCGAAAAACGTGCGTTTCCCCAGTGCCATTTATTTCAATCTCAACCTCCTCTATAAATCCCAAATGTTTCCCATATGTTTCCCATATGTTTCAAAATTATTCAACATCATTTAGTAATTCCCATGGGATAACAAAATATCAACATAATATCAACACATGGGAATTACTAAATGAGATATTCCCATGGAAATAAAAGATATTTCATTTAGTAATTCCCATGTGTTGATATGTTTGAGGGCATCTGATGAGCCTTTGATGATTTTTGGCATCTTGCTAAACCCTTCGTTGGAGTCCGAACTCTGAGGCTGATGGTTCCCTTAGAAGCGCCTGAGTGGACTTTGACAAGTTCCATATCTTCCCAAAACGGGCGGGCGGAGCGGCACTTCTGGCTTCCGTGTTCCTGTTTTGGGGCCACTTTTCTAGAGGATGATGTTGGAAAAGCCTTTCCAGCTGATGGTGAACGGATGATCCACCTAATCGGGTTCAAGGTAAACCTAACAGAATTAAATTACCCTCTGGTGAACTAACATAGCAATGGAAAATCACCAATTTTAATGGGAGAATCCACTATAAATGGCCATTTTCAATAGCTATGTTAGTTTACCGGAGGGCATATACAAAAAAATATCTTGAATCGGGGTTCATAATCCCATCCACCTTATGATATACAATCACCACACCCATTCTATGGTCCCAAACAGCTTCATCCCCTAGATCCACGATGCATATGGGGGGTGTTTAATATTCACGGGGGAGGGGATTCTGAAGCATTTCTGATTGCATTGGGTGTGGCCTTGGCTTCACCAAAGATCCAAAGATGAAGTGCTTTGCTCCTCCAATCCGCCCTACATTTTCGGCCGGGCACCAGGCTACAGGACAGGATGCCACAGGCCCTCAAGTGGGACAGATCAGTTCCTGTCCATTTTATGGCTTTCTTTTTCGGCGAAAGCCTTTCGCCCTGCTTGGGAGAAAAAAGGAAAAAAGCGCTGCAAAGGAGCAGAATGAGATATGATGAGATATGTAAGATGTGTTTGCAGGCATTCAACTTTTTTCCATCGTTTTTCTGGCTTCAAACATTTGCTTGCTGGCAAACAACGACGAAACTCCAGGGAAGACGAACCCTAGGAAGTCAAGGACAGATCTGAGAGCTCGTTGTGGGCGGCTGGGTTGCAATGTGCAGCCATGTGTCGCCAATCATTAGTCTCCATATGTCTCCATCTACATCACATCTATCCCAAGCTGGCCCTCGAAGTGCCAGGCACTTCGGATGGCGACAGTAATCTGCGGTATGATTGGGCCTGGGTCTTGGGCGAATGGTGAACCTTTGCCATGAAGGTGGTTGCCTGCCAAAAAAATGGAGGACGCGCAAAGAACACATTTGTTCTCTTGGAAACCACCGTTGAGAGATGTTGAGAGTTGCTGCCAGTTTGTAATCCAGATGCCACTGCAGTGTCAATGCATATATCGGGATATGGCTTGACTGTCCCAGTCTATCCTGGGAAGTTGTCATGACATTCGTGAGAAATCTGAGTGTATCGCCATCGAAGTTCGGGTGGGATTTCTATCGGATTCCTTGGGATGAAATCACCAGAGGTTGCCAGAGAATCTCTTCATCATCTCCCCACCATAGCCGTAGCTTTGGATCGGTCAACGATCCATGGATATCCATGGAGCTTAGAAAAATCTCACCATAGCCGATCCCTACGAATCGTTTGATGATCTCCCTGTGACGTCACTGGAATGTTAGGATGGGAATTATCCCCAAATGGCCTTATGATACCAGCTATTTTCAGGAAATCTTGCCAGACATTCGAAGTTAAGACTATAGATTTTGGAAACCCGTCCTCCCATTCTAAGACATTCTAAGTTTCAGGCCATGAACAGATGTGAATTACTATGAATTACTATAATGGTAAAACAATAGTAAACCAACTTTAGTTATGGTGAAATTGGGAATAGTAAAAATTATAAAGATTTATGGTAAAATTGGGAATAGTAAACCAACTTTATACTACCATCCATTGATGGTAAAATTGGGAGCACCAGGCGATCGAGCGCTTGAACTCCAATCCGGCGCCGGGCGGCTCCAGCTGAGCGTGAATGAAAAACCTGTCCCATGTGTTGCAACGTTGCAACCGATTCGAGGTGGATTTAACATAAGGACGATTTAACATGAATGAAGTTAATATAAGTTAATTCAACGATCTAACATGGATATAACATAAAGATATACATATATATATATATATCTATCTATATCATGTGGATTTAAGACAAACATGAAGACATTAACGGTGAAACATCCTGAAACATTGGGCTTCAATGGGATTCAACATGATTTACACCATCTGAAGTGGGCATATAAATCGTGATATAACCAATAATGATCTGGTTGATGGTTTCAATGTGTTTCAATCACTCGCCCAAGTAGTGACTCACTGGCCGACCTCACGGTACAAGATAGTTAGTAGGAGGGCCTCTTTCCAAGTTACCCTCTGGTAAACTAACAGTTTGCTATTGAAAATGGCCATTTATAGTTGATTTACCTGTTCAAAATGGTGGATCTTTCCATAGTTATGTAAACGTTTACCAGAGGGTACCTTATTTCAGCTTGGTGAACTAGTGCAAAATTTGCCTAGATTGATCGGAGATGTCAACATCTCTGTATAATGTGGGCAAGCCAATATAGAAAATAGAAACCTACCATTTGGGGATGCTTGGAAGCCCACATAATCCCACCCATTTATGATATTTATGATGATGGGGATGGTTTATGATTGGGTTCACCACATGAATCATTTTCCGGAGCCTTTTCTGAGATCAGTTGGGGGCCCAGGTAACAGGCACAACTTTTGGGGCCGAGAAGCTGCGGCACGGTCTGAGGTGGGACGCTGCACGTGCCGCATTGGAAGGCTCCGCCTATCAGGTGCACAGAAATGGGTCGCAGGGTGTTTCTTCGGCACCTGGATCCTGAATCCTGGACACACATATTCTCATATTAACACAATATATGCCATCTGGTTATTTAACATAGCCATGGAAAGATCCACAATTCTTAAGAGGTAAACCATCTATAAATGGCCCATTTTCCATGGCTATGTTTAATAACCAGAGGGTATATATATATATCTATCTCTCTCTCTCTCTCTTTATGTATGGAGTCATATAATATAATTTTATTGGGGCGAGGGGTGAAAAAAAGTCCGTTGATGTGGCAAGTTGAAGGTACCTGAGGAGATCTACTCGCCCGTCCCAAGCACCCAGGCGGGACGCTGCGCCCACCGTGACCGTGTCCGTGCGATGTGATGATGGTTCGCCCAATAGCCATTTAAGATATTTTAATATTATTTGATATCATTTAATATAATTTAATATCATTTAATATCATTTAATCACCAAATCCAAATTGAATGACTTGCCACGGATAATTCTGGGAGCAAAGAGGGCAGAGATGGTGAATATGACCGCACATCGGTACCAAGTGAGTAGCCAAAGAGCGGAGTTAAACAATCAGCTTGGTAGCAAAGTGTAGGAAGGATCCTTTCTACAATGGTTTTGGTTCCTATGTTTGATAGTCAAAACATGTCAAAAACCACTAATTATTATATAAATCACTTTTTTTGATCTTTTCTATGCATATTTTCCTGGTTAGATTCCACAATATTACTTCCGATGTTTGATGGTTACCCTCCTGTCAACTAACATAGATGTGGAACATACACTATTTGTCGATCATGTTCCTGAAAAAACAATATAATGTGGGTAAAACAATGCCATAAACCATCCCCCAGTTATCACCATTTTTATAGGTGGTATGGTTACCATTCCCAGTCATGGGTGGTTTATGGCATTGTTTTACCCCAAATCACCATAAATAGGTGGTATGAACCATTCCCAGTCATGGGTGGTTTATGCCATTGTTTTACCCACATCAAACAGTATTCAATATAGTAACTATATATCTATATATCCATGATTTTACCATTTAAATATTTTAAATGGCCATTTTCATAGTGGTTAAATTCCTGGGGGAAAAAACCAATATATAGCTTTTCCACATCTATGTCAGTTTAGCCCAGGGTAATGGTGGAAATCGGCTTTCACCAGGCCCAATTGGACAGTGTAAGCAGCAGTTCCTTGACGTGCCCTGGCCGCAAGCTTTCACCAAGGCATCAAACTGGTGCGCAAGCGAGCCACGTTCAAAGCCCTGGTTGCTGAGTGATTTAACGGGCATTTAAGCATCATATGGGGATGTAATATGATATATATATATATATATTATATTCAATGATCACTGGTTGATGATTGTAGGGGACAAGGATGATACATTTGGGATTATGATGATCCATTCTAGGACCCCCGTTCTGTTCGCAAACCAGTATGCTTGATTATGCTTGGAATGACAGGGAGGTTTGCTACCTTTGGCTCAACCTTGATTACCTGAATGGCAGGGAAAACTCTTGTCATATAGGGGGAAACGCGAAGCAAAATCATGAATTCTCATGAATAATCATGAAGTAAAGAGTGAAGGAACAATACTGGCAACAATCTCCAACTTATATAGTTAATTATATATATATATATAGTTCTTCCATGTTATTCCACTGAAACTGTTTTGAGTCCTCGTTGGTAAATCCTCGCCGGTCCCGCGGAGGCTGCCCGAAAAGGCCCTGTTCCCAGGGGCGCAGTACCGCTTCGTGCTGAATGTCTCGGACAGCAACAATCCCAGCAGGCGCTACCATTTTTAATAGGTAAACCATCTATAAATGGGCCATTTTAGATGGCTTTGGTATGGTTTACCCTATGGTAAATAAACTTGTTGACCCTGAAAATCACCAGTTTTGAATGGAAACTGGTCTTCCAAGCCCGATGACTGCCAGGGTCGAACTGTTAATTTACCAGAGGGTAGGTTTTGAGCATTTTTGACCCATCCCATCTCGATATCCAGTATTATCCAGTCAAGAGTTTGAATCTCTGTCGGACAGCCTGTAGTACTACTGGAGGTTGAAGCTGGCTGATAAGCCAAGTTCTCCCAGCATGTCTTCCCTTAATCTTCTTGCAAGGACCCTGGGTGACCCTTGGAGAACCGCCCGGGCTGGGAAACGTGGGCCAAAGCGTTCTCTGCTGCGCAGGTTTAGCATTGCGGCCACTGAGATCAAGGTCCAACTGTCCAACTTTCGGCAGGGTCTTCTGAGTTCATCATTTCTTATGCATATGCCAATATGGTCCAATATGGTCCAATATGCATCAATGATAGTGGAGGGCCTGGCGACCTGGCGGCCTAGCGGCCTGGCCAGGTGATTCAGAGCCAACCGCACCTGGGATCTCTGCGGGTGAGCCCTATGCGGGGCACTTCAGGCGGGAACCGGGTGCCAAGGTCCCAGCCATGGGAGGACGGAGGGTAGCCGCAGCCACGTTTCATGCTTTTTATGTTCAGTACAGTACTATATTGGACTTGGATCTTTCAACCATTCATACGCACTTTTTTTGGGTTGTCCCAAAAGGAAGCAAACATCGACCGGCTTGATTCATCATGGACATTTTCCATCAATTTTCCTTTTTCATGGAAACCAGGTCGGAAGAAATTACCTTTTGGTTGGCTAATGTGGCCTGTTCAGACATGCGTTTCTGCATCTTTCTGGCAAGTTTTCCAGGGGAAAAAACTGCCAAACAATGAACAACGTCTGTGGTCGAGCAACCAGGGAGGCCCTTTTGCCCGAAAAGGCAGAACAACTAACAAGTGAGTAGTCAGGAAGTTTGGCTCTACTTCTCTCAACGCACCCGAAATTAAACTTACAAACGTCAACCAACTATCAACCAAGTTATGTAAAACAAAAGGCACCTTCTGACTACCCTTTGGTCATTGTTCACAGTTTTGCGAAGTGGAACATGTCCCATGATTAATTTAGTGCCAGTTGTTGCTATGTTAGATTGCCAGGGGATACATCCCTATTAATCTTGTATAATCTTAAAAGGATAATCCCATATAATCCAAATGTTTGATGATCAATCCATATCAATCCCTAAAAAAAACAACATGTTTTGATACTGAATCAGTTGAATCCCGCGAATCTCCCATGAATTAAAATTCATGGCTGGTCAATCATACAAAATCCCATGAATGGTTGGTTAAATGCAGAACTTAATTATCCCAGTGATTATCCCATTAGTATCATTTGATATCCCATCATATCCCATCAATCCATATTACTCTCGATGTTTATTGGCCTCCCATTGATATCCCAAATTCATGGTTTGCTAACATCAACTTTTCATTGCTTAAATCCACGAATATCAGGTTTTTTTTTTTTTTTTACCATGTTTTTTTTTCCACATTAGGATTAACCCATGAATAATAAGTATAGTTGTAAGTTGTAACTATCAATCACATTCATCAACGATCATCATGGTTTTACCAAGTTTAAAAAAAAAAAAAAAAAACACCGATTTGGCCCCCGGGCTCAAAAAGGGGGGGGGGGTGGGGGCGGGGGGCCCCGCGGGCGGCCGCGTGGGGTGATGGATAGAGGTAC
>Ga0126342_10017145_pt1 | contig 12551 bp, 12 predicted proteins | sample Cyp1metagenome_FD_92528 | JGI IMG/M metagenome (GOLD analysis project Ga0126342, IMG submission 92528) | Coral microbial communities from Lord Howe Island, Old Settlement Bay, Australia - Cyphastrea 1 metagenome | ecosystem: Host-associated > Invertebrates > Cnidaria > Coral ...
ATCAAAATGATCCTGAGTGACATCGCAGACATGAGTCACGTCCGGAGAAAACAACCTGGGCCAAAAGGGCCTGCCATGATGATCAAGACATCCATGAGCTTCTGCCGCTGGCAAGGGGCAAGCAAATGCATGACCTGTCGGAGTTCGAAAGTATCGGTCTCCGACAGCATGTCAAGCCCTGATTTCAGATGATGGAAAGCAGACATGATCATGCCAACATGAACAAGGGGGGTGGTTTGACGATCGGGTACCTATTCGTAGACACAATACATATAATTACTTATCAGTACCTAGATATGTACATATGTGCATATGGTACGCATATGGTACATATGTACATATGTATATGTGTATACATGTATATGTATATGTGTATACATGTATATGTATATTTGCATATGCATGTTAAATACTTATACATATGCGTATTATATACATATATCTATGTGTGCATTGATGTTAACATTGTTATATAGAATAGTGCAAAATAATACGTATACTTTCTACAGACTCTAGACAAATTCACCAAGTGGTTGGCCGTTCCAAAATTCACCTTGACCGCTGGCCCAGTGCGGCAGATCCTGTGGATATGTGGCAAGAAGCAGATGTTCATGCAGCTTGGCCTTCAAATGTGGAGTGAAGGGACTTGACAACAGGAGGGAAGATATGGGGGCTAGGTATGTTTTTGTTGGCCTGAACATGTGTTTCCCTGACTGTAAGTAAGATGGATTCATGAATAACAAATTCTGTACTTTGGGGGTTGTCCCAAATCTTGGCAGCATTTTAGAACGATCGCACAATAGTGTACCCACGTTTTGGAGGCTATATCCCCCTCGAATCCGATTGATTGATTCAAGCTTTTGATTGAGGTTTATTTTCATTCATTGCTCTTTCTAGCCACCGTGTTTGTTGATTGATGCCTCTTTGTATTTTTCCATGCTAGCCTAGGATACATAAATCCCTGGTTCTTAATATGGACTAATCTGGTGGGTGACGTGTCCAATAGATTCCAAGAGTGATGAATATTTTTTGGGTACCACCGTCATCAATCCAATTCTGGCGATTTAACAGGGAAAATGAATGAACATCAGAATGGAGCCAGTGCGTTTAGGTTCCCGGATGTTTCGTCCAACCCAATCGGACCCAATCACCCAGGTTTTCATCCGGTGTTGTAACTGAGGTCGATTTGCAAGCGAGACCAGAGATGCCAGTCACTGGTTTCAAATGAGGTAAATTGGGTTCCCAAAAAAAACAAGGTGTGATAGCACTGTGAAAATTCTTCAGAATCCAGCTGTTCTTTTTGGATCAAATATCAACCTATATCAACACATATCAACCTATATCAACCTATGTACCTGAGAAGTGTTCGTTACTTGGGGCCCATCTTTTCTTGCCAAACCCAAATATGGACATGCTTCGTGTTTCTCCCATCCGAGACATCTCAGCTGTCGACATTTCAACCAACATTGTTTCAGCAAGGGTTGTGGGCCCCTTGCTGTGTCTTGGCATTCCCTCCAGGATGTGAAACAACAATAATTCCCAGAATTTGTTAAAATATAAAATGAAGATTTACAGATGTACAGGACCCCCTATCTTGGGAGGTAAATGTTAAACTAGGTTTCCTGATGCTTCCTGTATTTTTTTTCCCTTAAACTAATGCGCTGAAAAAATATCGGAGTGAAAGTCTTCCATGTTCGCTAGAAAAATCCCTCCCACCAAGATCATGTTCCACTTCCACGATTCCTTGCTGGGGGTATATCCATCTTTTTGTGTCATGTAATTTTCGGGATAGATCAAACCGTGGTTTTTGAATCTGTTCGGGTCATATTCCCATGCTGCCATACTTGACGTGACCATCCCCACTGACAAGTGTTCTTAGGATCGTTTGAAAGATGATCAATGCACAATTTGGTGGCATCCACTGGGAATATGTTTGCTTGTTCGGGCCATCTTACTCAATTTTAAGATGTTTGAAGTATATATAGTTGTTTTTTTCTGAATTAAGACCTCAACATTTTACTGTATGGTTCCCAACCTGTTTCAGTTAAAGTTGTTGTTTCAATCCCACATTTCTCACAGCTTCCCCCAAATTTAAGGTTGCTGACCTCATCATGGCCTCTGTGATCGACGAACCTTGGCTCTCCCGGACCCTTGGGTGCTGGTGGCTGGGGCACCAAAAATCAATTTGTTTCTATGGATTCCTATGAGTTCATATGTGCTGCCAAGAGATGGCTTGTGATCCCCATGTGGATGGTCATAAGCCATCCGTTTTCACGGTGTCTGTTTGAAAAGCCAGGATGTTTATCCGAAAATCTTGGGAAGAAGCCAAATCCATATGGTGGATCCTCATTCTTCCAAGTAACAAAGGCCATTTGGGAGTACTCCCCTAATATTTGGAAAAGCCCATATATAGCGACCGCTATTACTGTAGACAATGTACGTAGTCGACTTGAGCTGGCGATGTCGCCACAATGGCAGTACCGTAACTGGAACGATCATGGTCCGTTTCGCCAGCCATAGATTGGTGGGATCCAAGTGAACCCAGGGAATTTGGGGACCACTTCTGCAACTGGGGTGAAGGTCCACAGGGATACTCAGGCCCCGTTCACAAAAGAATGAGAAAATCTTGGGTATCCCATCTTCATCCCATGTGCCATTGCAAGTAGGCTCCATGCCATTGATGACTAAACATGTTTCCACCACATCTTTGCAGTAGACATACAGATAGAGATATATAGATATATGTGGTGGTTATGTCAGTCTATCTTATATTATAGATTTAAAAAAATAAGAATACATGCGCAAATAGTTGGATATGTATATATTTATATATATATATACATAAATATACATAAATGTATATATGGATTCGTTTACTTCTAATGTACATGTGTATATTATATTTTATAAATATAATGTATGTGTTGGTGAAATCCCAGTCATCATCCATGCTTGCTTCACATCTCACAGGCAATCCTGCAAAGTCCTCCAAAGTGGCGAAACTGGATGAAGGTTGGGGAATCCGGCGAGACATCCTGGCCGGCAATCAAACATGGCAAACTGGAAAATCCCCGAACTAAATGGAGGTTTATCGCTGGGAAAATCATCGAAGTGTATTTTTATGGGGATTTTCAATCATTGGATTGGTTTGCTTGGGAAAATCTTACCCAGAAACCATGGTTTTACGGATTAGCAAATATTGAGGTTTCTGGTTTAGATGCTCCCTTAAGCCAATCCAATGATATGTGGAATAAATATGTTTTTGCTAATCAAAAGTACAAAATCAATCAAAACCGGCTCTATGTTGGCTAATAGGTGGCTGAAACCTCTGAATGGTGGTTGCTCCAAACAAACGGGGCGCCATTTCTGCAGGCGGGAAAGGTTCGTGGAACGATCCCCAGCGACTATGAGACACCCTACCAGGTGCGAAGAGAGTAGCTTGGCAGCAGAGGCTGTAACCACTTGAGCTTCAGGGGTCACAAAGTTGGCGGAGAAAACCATCCAGTGATGACATTGGATAGTAATGATTGGATCATGTAGGATGATGTTGAATGATTTGGAAGCACCCATGACGGACTGGAAAAGGTGCCAAGAGTACTCTGGCGCGCCACATGCAATGAAGATGGGAGGTTTTTTCCTGCCATGCAGGTTCCATTCCTATGGCATTTCGCCACGTTTGAACAAGCTTCTAAATGCTGCTTGACTCAAATTTGCGGTGAGACTTATCAAGAGGCTGGCCACCTCAGTGGCAATGGAGACGATTTTATTTGCCCCGCGATAGACGGTAGTGATGGCAGACCTAATTTGATTAGTATATATTAGTGTGAGTGAGCAAAATCAACCACCTATGTACAGAGAAGATTCCCATTGAAAAGGACAACTTTCTGCCATGTTGCTTTGCCAGGCACACAGATTCGAAAAGCCTCATGGCCAGAGTCTGCCAGAGGCCCCAAAAAATAGTTCTCCATGATCCACATCTCAACATATCTCAACTGGTAAGCCCATCCCCCCGGACAGTAGCTGAACATTTCACATTCCTCCAGGGTGGGAGTGTAACTCTATGACGCACTTATAATTGGGTAAACCCCACTGTTTTGTATGATTATCGACATCAAAAGCGTACAGAATAGGTGTATGATCAAGTCATATGGTTGAACAAATCAAGCCAAATTCCCCAGAGTATTCATCATGTCCACATTAAGAATTACCATAAGCATCCATAAACTGTGTTTATCCTGCCCACATTTTTTCGACAAACCCAGTTTTGGATGTCATTGTTCAATGGCCAGTCATAAACGCAACGCAGCTGGTTTCAAGGCCTGAGTTCCACTTTGATGAGCCGCGTGGCCATAGTGAAAAAATATGCCCTGCGTCCGCATGCCTGCCTTGGTGGCTGTGGCGAGTTGCAGGGTGGCAAGTTGAAAAATCTCAAAACAATTGGCATATTGAAGAATATTGAAGATCTCTAAAAAACTATACCTTCTCCTAGAAAAATGGTCCACAAAAACGGAGGATGCTGCATATGTCACTTTCCTCGAGAGTATTTGCCCAGAATCGGTTCAAGAGAAAATTTCCAGGAAACCCTGTCTTTCAGGGGCGAGTAAAAATCATGGTTTCCGCTTTTCATGTTCCCTTAAACTTCTTCTGTGCAACCCTGACGTTGCTCCGCGGCGGAATTGTGGAAGGGATGCATATTTTTGAAATGTCATGTCGGTGGGCTTTCAATATGTAGATGTATATGTGATCCATGATCATAAAATTATAATCATCATTAATCATCATCATTATCATCATCATCATCAACATCATCATCATCATCATCATCATCATTAATCATCATCATTATCATCATCATCATCACCATCATCCTTTTTGAAGATAAGTTTTATCAGATTCAGCATATTTGATCCCTTATGAAGATAAGTTGATGTGATTACACCATGCAGCATATTTGTCATAGGGGGTGGCGGAATTATGATCCCTTGTTAAAACATAAAAGTTGCTGGTATTGTATACCCCAATCCACATGAGTTGGCACGGTGATGATGATGATGATGATGATGATGCTGATGATGATGATGATGCTGATGATGATGATGCTGATGATGATGATGATGATAATGATGATGATGATGATGATTGAAAGTGTGGAGCAACGTCCGGGTTGGACGGAACTTCTTAAACCCAGTGATACTTGGAGTAGGATGTTGATTGCCTGCAAAGTTTCAATAATTTTCACATGTTTCTAATGTTTCTCCCCTTAAACCCAAGGACTTCAGACTTGAACAAAGCCAGGAGAGCCACGGATGAAATCCAAGAAATTTCTCATCCAGGAGGACCGTTCCGTGCCTTGACGTCCTTGCGAAGTTGTTGCTTTTTGAATGGGGAGATGATCTAGCCAGATTGAAAAATGCAAATGATAATGATGTCACTGGCAAACGCCACTTGAAATGATGGGAATTGTAAGTGTAGCTATCGCAAACTGGCCAAACTTTTCAGGGGTAAGGTCATCATAAACTAACTCAGAGCCCATGTCCCAGCAACGTCTTTGCCAAAGTTCATCGGTTGCTTGGAATGGATGGGTGTTGGCGAATCATTGTAATTCAGCCCGATAAATATGTAGATATAATAGAATATACTGAATACATATACGTGTATATATATGTATATATATGTGTATTACACACATAGGTAGTATACTGTACCTATATGGATATGCACACAGTGTATAGATGGACGAGTGAAGCTAAGAAAATTGACGAACCGGGGAAATATGTTATTTGCTGCAGAATCATACATCTGTGTTACATAATATGTAGAGAATATGTACTATATACGTATAAATTCAAAGAAAATTGCAACCCCGTGTCAGCTAGAGATGGTTAATGAAAGGGTTCAATGTTGGGGGTACTTGGGGTTTGCAGACGTATGTTCAAATCATTTTGATATTTTAATATGTATATACAATTATATACATACATATTATGAATCGGGGCTGGAGTTTCCACTACAGAATACGTCAACCCGGGTTATATAGGTGCAAAACAGCTCCAGACCTTACAAATGTACTCCAAGTAGATCCTGGACCTTGCATTTTGTACCCGAACCATTTTATCATCGAAAAAAATGATCTCGGTTTGGCATTTTGTAGTGCTTTCATGTACGAAATTGCACCGACAAAATCGTGGTTTCTTGGAGATTTTACTTCAGGATTTTGCATTTTATAGGGCACCTCTTGGGCTATTGATTGCATTTTGGAGATCAAATGTTTGATTGCATTGATTTTCATTGATGACAAAGGTTTCCAGGGGAAACTACGAGATCTGCTCCAGAATGATCAAAGCAGAGCTGGTTGCTTCAAGGGTGGTTCCAAGAATCGCCCATACAAAATGCCAATCACACGTTGGATCTCAGCTTTGTGGTTAAGAGGCACTCTGAGCATGGATTTGAACTTGTATTGGACAAAAAGAGCACGGACCTAGTAGAATTGGACACACTCGGACTGTAATTGCCAAAAAAGGCCAAACAAATGCACGGCTCAGAGATTTTTTTTACCACGATTGGTCAGAGCTTTGGAGCATTTGAACTTAATTTCAAACCTACACCTTGGATTTCCGACGATTGGTTTTGAAACAAAATTTATCCCACATGTTTCTTCTGTACATTCTGTGCCTAAAAAAAGACATGTTTTTTTTGTTTTTTGGGCTTTTCTGGAGAGGGACCCCAGTAGGCTCTACAATGGCTCTACATGACTCTCCAAAATGCTTGTGCATGCGTTTTGTTACTATAAAATGCAAAATGGATATGGTTGAATTGAATGCGATTTGTCAGCCGAACACAGCTGAACCATGTTCCCACTACAAAATGCAAATCTCATTTGGGGCACCAATGGACCAAAAGGATCCAAAGGGTACCAAGTAGATTTCGCTTCAAAATGCAAGCTGCAAGTAGTAGCACCACCTGAAAAATCGTACCGGATACATATATATACAGTGTATATATATATATATATATATATTCATTTTCGGCATGGTTGCATTTTGTAGTAGTGCCCACTAACCTGGTTTTGCATTTTGTACCCAGCTGTGTTTGGGTCCACATCGTATTTTTTAGCGTGGGCATGCTGGTTAGGCGTGACTATTACTACAAAATACAAACCCAAAGCCTAAACCTATATTCCAACTTATGATTATAGTATGTATGTGTGTATGATAGTACGAATTATATCTCCGTAGAGCAGTACCCTCTGGTAAGGTGCTCTACGCTCCTGGTGGCGCTGGAGGCGAAGATCTGGGATGGTTTGGATGGCATCAAAAATGGTGGTTTTAGCCACCAAAGGTTTGGAGATGGGATTTGAAGCATCAGGAATGGCACTGTTAGCATGAAAAATTATGGAATGTTTCGTGAAAATTGGGTTTTAGCCATGACAAATTGTGATTGTTGAAGCAACAATGATGGGATTTAGCCATCAAACATCATGGAATTCACGAACAAAAACAATTTTCAATGGATTGGTCTTGTTGGGAAATTGAATAGCAGAAAACGTGGATTTTAAAAGTTGCTATCATGTAGATTTTCCCTCGAACCATGTCTGGGGTTGATGGAGGTGAGTCCACATTGTGCCTGGGGACAGATCTTGGATCATCTATGGCAGTTTCAAGGAGGATTTGATAGATTTGTGTTTGGTATTTCAATCTACTGCTGAACGGTTTTTTTCCCCATCCAATGTTTTCGCCTGTTGTTGGTTAAGCGTCCTGTCCATGTTCTGACCGCTTGATCTGGGTATAGAATATAATATGTTGAGCATGGTCGTGCTGAAAGGGCAAAGGATCTTGAATGGAATGTCTATCTTTTCAGAACTCGTCTCTAATTGCCACAATTTGTTTGTTAGTTGGAGGAAGTCAAACCATAACTGAATTGTGATGTTTGAATTGACCTTATGTCGCAATCTAGATGTCTTTCAACATGTCCACGATGACATATGACGGCATGTTCTTTTGCATGGCCTTCCATGTTGTGGTTGTTGCCATTGGTATTTTATGCTCTTGCTAGTGGTGTCACATCTGGTCACAGGTGGTTTCCCGGGGTGTCCCCTGTCCAAACATGAAACCTGTGCGCTTTGGAAGGCTGTGGTAGAGAATTATCTCAGAAGTTGTACATATTCAACGATTCTGATCTGCATAAGCTCGGACAAGCGACGGGTCAGGGAACAAATGGGAATAAATTGGGCCATGTCATGGTTTTCTACTCAGGGTTGCAACATCCAAATAGATCAGTTTGTTGACCAACAGGGCCTTGTTTCGAAGTATCCCTATTTCCCACTGGAAATATGCCCAAAGTTGTTGGATCTTGGTCATGTATGCATAAGCATATGCGTACATAATCATTATATATATTTATATATATATATCGTATATATCGTATATATTTGTATATATATACATGTCATTATTTATTATATTATATTATATTATATTATATTATATTGTATTATATTGTATTGTATTATATTGTATTGTATTATATTGTATTATATTATATTATATTATATATATTATGTATTATATATATATTATGTATTATATATATTATATTGTATTATATGTGTTTTAAAAAAACATATATATATATACGTATAATTTATTTGTAATATTTAATTTAATATATACATATTGATAGTTATGTGAACATGAACAAATATATATATATATGTTTATTTATTTATTACTATGATTAATCAATTTATACATGTATTATACATACAAAGATCTACGGAGGACTTCCTCTGGTACACCGACCTGGTCAGACATTTTCAGGACTCGCCTATGTTTGAAGTGTAAAAACCATGCTTTCCTGTAGGTGTTCCCTTAAAGCACAGTCCAGAAGTATCTTAACATTTGCCAGTACTAGTTTTCACATGACTCTTCAAAAGCGTAGACGTCAACCCATGGTGTTTTCTTAGGAATCGAATTCTTTATTCCAGATAATATTCCGATAAACACAAAGACTTGTAGGTGGTGTCAAATATGTTCTGATCTAATGTGGTAAACCCAATAATAAACTATCCCCAAAATGAAATCACCACAGATGGATTCTATACGCTTCTATAGACCATCCCCCAATTGGTGGGTGTATGGCATTGGGTTTCTGAGATTCTTTCCATTACTGCCTGGGATAGTAGTTTTCATGGGGGTTGGATGGAACTTGGAACTGAGGAAATCCTGACCATTCAAACCCAGGGTTTTCCTTGACTTGATGATGCAGCCCATGTGGCTTTGTCCAGAAACGGGGTATATAGATCATGGCACCATGAGAAAATGATGAGACCATGTGGAAATTCTGCCATTTTGATAGTGAAAGTGACGTTTTGTCGGTAGCAACAATGAGACTTCGGGAGTTTTGTCCGGTTTTTGGACGCAACCATAATTGACTCTTTGTACTTTAGATAGTGTTGGAACAGGCACATTTCTGCAGTTGGTACGTATAGAAATTGTAAAATGCTGATGTTGCATGATGTTGCAGTATCAGCATGTCTCCCAACTGTGTTACATTTTCATAGGTCCTTTAGCTAGCTAGCATCTAGGTAAACAAAGTAAATATGTTTGCTTGATCGGCGTATCGAGATCGTTTGCATTCAACAGAGTACAAAAAATGGTTGGTGGTTTCAAATCCTTGTTTGTTTCTCACCCTTTCTTGGTATTACGCTGTTTTCATTTGACTCACCTTTTGAGGATTGATTGAAACATTTAGAAACTACTGGCCAGAAAATTGGAACCCGTTGCATCCTTTCGCCAAGGAGTTGTAATGATGTTCAGATGTTGGTAGTTTTAATGCCTGTGACGGCGCGGCTGTTGGGGACATTCGAGCCCGCACTTTTTTGGGGTCGGGCCCGCTGGATCTTGCCGAAATTTCACCCCGGTCAAGTATGCCAGGGCAACGATGAAATTTCATTGGTTAGGAGATGTATTGAGATGTTCAACCAAAAATGGTCATGGAAGTTCGAGATGATGATTGATAGGTACTGCTAATTTTCTCCAAAGAAATGATGTTTCCTCTTTCAGGGATCTCTTCAACCCGCCAGTAGAACAAATCCACATTCCGCATTTGTTTTTGGAAATGGCTCTGTTCAGGAATGCGATGATCAAGAAAGAGACTCTTGGCACTTTTATCTCAGCTAGTGTGGCCCATCTCATGCTCAGTAATTAGCAGAGGACTTGCCAGCCAAAGCGTTGCTCAAATTTACCCCGCAGCACCACTGGAAATGACCAGCCAGTTGTCGGCCATTGGTACCCCGATTCCGGGTCGCCTGGGCCATATGCTGGAAGAAAAGGGACGATTTTTCCACAGCAATGCTTGACTGGCCAAATTGTCCATTCGCCGGATTTCTTCAAGCGGCGATCAGCCCACAGAGTCAGTCAACATGGATGGGCCTAGGTTTCAATGGAGGTATCAGTGCGAAACATTCAAGTTGAATGATGCAAAAGGTTGTCAGAGGATGCAAGAGGCAGATTCAAATGCTGTCAAACATGCTGTGAATTGATCTATTGTACATACAAAGAACATGCAGATAGCCTAATTGACCTCTAGTTTGGATATTTACCCTCCATTCAACTCAACTCGGCAAAATCCTGAGAGGATCATGTGGGTTCCAGGTATGTATATGTAAGTAGATGCAGTTGCATGTGTTTGTGCATATAAGTTGTACAGGTGCAAATACATATTACATACATGATCATATATATATATGTATGTGTAATGTGCATCCAAGCTTCTTCACACAACTTGCAAAGATCTCGAGCCAAAAGAAATGTATGTTTCAAGATTGCCTGATGTCGAATCAGGTTTTACACGGTCAAAGGCAACATTCCATCCATGGGGCGAGAAGCGCGCCCTTAGTGTCATTCTTGACAGAAAATGATATTCCCACTGACTCAAGGTGTTGGAAAAAGTTGATGCGCAGCTTGATTTGCATTCCTAGATGTCTTCGTTCCCTGCATTTTGACCATGATTTGCCAATGATTTACTGATGTTTTCTTTATTTATCTTGCTTCATTTTGATCTTTATGTCTAAAACAAAGCACCAACATTGGAATCGGCTGTGGAGATGTCTCTTTTGAGTTCACCTCCAATAAGTCTGGTAAGTCATTGGAGCGGAGATTACATGTCTACTGGCCAGATTGTAGTCCAATCCAACTTCGATATGTCGCTTTTTGGTGGGTTTACAGCATTCGCAAGCATGGCCAGCCAATCGTCCGACATGTTTTCACGCCTGCAGCGTCATTTCGCGCATTGTCGAAGTAGAGATGGCAATGCTATTCCGGCAGCAGAAGTTTAGGAAAGAGGGAAAAGAGATGTGTTTTGAAGCGGGCATACGATTGAAGTTGCAGTTGCGATTTAAAAAGAGTTACAAATTATGGGTCCATTTATAAGTGAAACACATCCAAGTAGCTGTTCATTGAGGTCAGAGCTATTCTGGCAGTTCACAATGGCCATAGTGTAACAGTTGTTGCATCGGTTGGATTTCTCAAAAATGTAGTTGTCCATCAAATTACATCAGGTTGATTCATCTGGATGCAGCTTTCCATCAAAACCTGGCGCCTCAGAAGCTCAGGGTGCCCATGGAGAGCCCATGGGAACGACTGCGGGATGGAACTGATGCAGATCGCCAGGCGTGGACCAAGTCACTATAAAACCACAAACCACAAAAAAATGATAGTTTTTAGACATAGTTATCGAGTAAAACCTGTGGTCCCCAAGGTCTTCAATTTTGACCCATACCCATATCTACATGCTTGTTATGTGCTTATGTACCCTGTGAGGTAATCAAACATGGAGGCAGCTGGAACATCCCCAGTTTCGGTCGATGATTTCCATGGATTTCCCATGTTTGATGACACCTGCCTGAGGGTATCCCCATTGTTTGTGGCTAGAAAAATCCATATTTCTATTGGTGAATCACCGTTCAATCCCCATTCTGCTGCTGAATTGCCATTGAATTCCCAATTTTGATGAGTTAAGTCTCGTAAAACCATCATGAAATCCCATGACAGCCCATGACATGTCATTAAAATACATGAAAGTTCCATTGGTCATTCACCCCCATTTTTTATCACCATTTCTCTTGGACACAGAGATCCAACCCGGAGCCTTCCCTCGTCGAGGATCGCAGTCTCGTCCTGGCAGCTGTGGCGGAGGAAGGCATTGCCTTGCAGTGATTGGGCAACCAAAAGACTGGTAGGTGATTAATAGAATAATTGGTGATCGGTGGATTACTAATCCAGTATTAATTCACTAATCCACTAATATAATACTGGTGTATTTAATCATTATTAATGAACTATTGGTGGATTAGTGAATTCATTCATAGAATCACCTATTCTTAGTGCATTAATGAACTATGGTACTTTTCTTAGTGCATATTCTTGAACTACCAGTAGTACCGCACAAGGCGGTGGCGGAAGTTTCAAAAATAGGAAACCTATAGGAGAAATTGGTTGTTGTGAATCAGGGATGGCAGAGCGAAGCCACTGATGGACTGAAAGGTGCTTGAT
>Ga0126342_10017146_pt1 | contig 12549 bp, 10 predicted proteins | sample Cyp1metagenome_FD_92528 | JGI IMG/M metagenome (GOLD analysis project Ga0126342, IMG submission 92528) | Coral microbial communities from Lord Howe Island, Old Settlement Bay, Australia - Cyphastrea 1 metagenome | ecosystem: Host-associated > Invertebrates > Cnidaria > Coral ...
AGAAGCATTCACTCCAGCCCCAATCATGAACGGGAAACGGCCCTAGTTCTAGAACCCCGCTCGGCCATCTCCCATTACAAGCCTGCACAACTTTTTCAGTTGGTAACAAACGGGGGAAAAACAAATGAAACCTTCAAGAAGGTTACCCCTAATGAGGGATTCTGAAAATGTGTACCCTAAAGAGGGCCTCAGTCATACCAATTTCAAGCAAACTTGAAAAATTAATTTGGGGAAATGTCCCATCTCAGAAATTCACTCTCAACTACACTCAGTCATAAGCCAAGTTTGTTTTCCTCTGGCGCAGCCGCAAGTTAGCACCTTTCAAGCGCCATTGTCTGACCCTTTTCGCCTGTTTCGGCGTCCAGGATAGATGGGCTAATTGCAACGTTCCAGTATCGACATAAATGCGGCATGTCTTTTGGCAGGCCCATTGGCCTCTGGTCATAGTGGCATCCAGGTTCAGAGTGGTTTGATAGTACCAAGTGGCTCCGCCCCTGCGTAATGAATAAGGCAGGTAAGACTGTGTGGGGAACCCCAGGCGTGTCAGCAGCTGCTGAAACCTTTTGCGGAAGGCATGGGGACCAGTTTTCCAAAGAAGTGCTTTGGGCTGTAAGGAGCGCCCGACCTTTTCTGCCATTCGCCACAGAGTTTCATCACGAATTTGCAGCACTTGTGGGTTACCCTGTGACGTCTTAGCTGTAGGAATGACGACACTGAAGGCCTGTTTTGACGAATGAATCAAGATGTGATTCACCGTAAGCTGCATCATCTCAGAAGTGCGGAGCATTGCATGGAAACCAATGCCTAGGAGCAGGGCCAAGGGCTGCTCATTGGCCTCCAATGCCAAAGCTATCATGGCCTCAACCAACTCCCAAGATGCCGGGACTGCTCTCTTTGGGACATGCGCTCTGGTCCAATTGCGCAAATATTGTGATGCGATTGGCAGTTGAAGTCTTAATTCTGGGTGAAACCTCTTCAATGCAGACAAAAGGTGACCAGAATAGGTCAGCGGGTCGCCTTCTTGGAAGGACGTGTTGATGAATTCAGCCAAAAGGCGATCCAGGTGTTTTGGCTTGAGTGTGGCGACAGCATCTTTTCCTGCAAAATGCAAGAAATTGTCAATGGCAAGTCTGTAGGCTCGAAGGGTTCTTGGCTGCAATCCCGCGAACTTGATATGAACTCTAGGCTTCTTCATGTTTGCGAGAGGCTTTGTCACTGAAGTTCCACCGACTGATTGTCCAGACGGGGAACATGTAGGTGTTCTGTGCCAGTGAGATTGCAGCCTGCTTCCTCAACGGAGTATTGAGGCGCCTACTTGATGACCTGCCCTTGCTGAGTGCCCCTCTTGAGACTGTACTGTCCACCACATGAATCCACCTGGAATGAAACTTGCTTGCATTTCTGGCCCTGTGCTTGGCGGTCACGACAACTGCGTTCAGCTCCAATTCATTGATGTGGGCTGGTTGCTTCCATGGGAAGCTAATGATGGTTTTCCACCGCCATAACATGGCGGGGTAAGGCACCTCTTGTGTTGTTTCTTCAGTGCCGACCATCAAGTGGAACCGTACGTCGGTCCCTCTCATCGATGCCCGCTGAAGTAGGCTCCTCAGGTGGGCCTCTTCTTGCCCTGGTTTCATCTCCTGCTCCCACCGGGCAAGGTAAGTGCCAACTGGCTTTGATGTGCCTGGATCTGCCAGGCGGGCTGTGCTCTTTTGGAGCTCGTCCTGATACCAATTCTCTCTGGCTTGCATCCTGACCTGCTCGAAGACCTTTTCCTTGTCCAACTGAGCGCGGAGTCCCCGAGCGTACGCTAAGCATAGCGCCCAGGGATACTCTGCCCCCTCCTCAGTCGGGAAGTAGAGTGATCCATCAGGATTTTGCTCCACCTCATAGGTTAAGAGACCTTGGTGTCCAGGGCACTCCAATGTGAGGCGCTGCTTGATCTCTTCCGAAGACCCAAAGAAAGAGTAGAACTTCTGCCTCGCGCCTCCGAAACAGCAGCTCGAGCCGATAGCATGCTCCATTCCCAAGCCTTCCAGCCTTTTGGCCAGAGTGAAATCCCACATCCAACTGTTTTTCGGGTGTTCCGCGGTCCAGTGACGGGGCATACCAGACTGCTTTGAGGTCTCTCCTCTGCGAAGGGCCTTGATGGCCATGGAATTGCTTTTCCTAAGCCGGGCTTTCATCTGGGATTTCAACCAAGGGAAACCCATCAGATGATTGGCGTCCCGCACCGGTTGTGGCCCAGCAATGATCCGGCCTGACGGTAACCTGATCTTTTTGCCCCGCGCACGGCTGAACAGCTTGCACTCTGGAGCCCAATGTTCACAGTAGAGAAAGGGGTCATCCAGAAGCTCCGTGAGTTCTTCACGTCCTGCATCCGAGAAGAAATCACTTCCTCGGAGTAAATCAAAGGGCCTCTGCACTTCAATGTGGCCCATCTGAGCCACTGCATGCGACAGTGGAGCATGGGCCCCTGAAAATCGCTCTCCAAATTTTGGCAGCCCCCATGACTTTCTCGGGCAACCCCTGCTGTGGCGGATTGAATGCTTCCGGTGCTCCCAGATGCACTCCAGAGAGCAAAGCACCGCACCACACTGCGATGGACAGGGGTATCTCTGCTCTGAGCGGAAGACCCTCTCGCATCACCAACATTCTCCTCCTGCATGGTCCACGGTAAGTGGTTCTGGCATGAAGCGGTCGCTGACTGCTGCTCCTCCTCCAGTAGGTGAGGCGTCCGAGCAGGTGATCTCTTTATCCAAGCTGACGGACGCAGGACCCCATGAAAGGAACCATAGCCACGACCATGAACAACTCATCAATGGCCCCTTCTCCTGGAGTCACCTCATCAACTTGGGTAAGCTTCTGCAGGTCCACAAAAATTTCTTGAAAGATGCTGAGGAGCGGCCTTCTGAAACACATGCCAAAAGTGGCTTTTCCAATCACATGTCTGAGTTGGAACTCACGCCATTTAGGCGCGGTGACAAGGCCCAGGCAGAGCGAGATGAGGTCCACCTGTTTGTCCGGGGCCAACTTGTACCATCCTTTCTTGCCATCCAGTAAGCCACCTTGCAACGTGCCACGTGTGGCTCCCACCAATCGTTTTGCCTGGTTGAGTGGGAGTCCCTTCTCTTGGCATACCTCTTGGAACTTGACATGTCGGGCAGATGGCTTACCCTCAAGGACTTCAGCCCACTGAGCATCCAGCTTTCTCAATTCATCATACGAGTCCAAGTAGATGACGGTGAAGTCATCTGTATCTGGCATCTGCTTAATCTTAGCCACTTCTGACGCCTCAGGGACTTGAGCTCCTTGAAAGACCAGTGACCTGACCACCGACTGGATGACCGTGACAGCATTTATCCATCCCATTGGTACCACTGCCATGGCGGGGTATACCATATGACCTGCTGTGCCACCCATGAACTTGGCGTCTACCATCATACCAAAGCACATCAGACCACGCCAGGAAGCGGGTAAAGTGAACAGATTGAAGCAGGAGCAGAAGTCCTCCGAGTCAATCAGGAGGTTCTCATCATCCTCCAAGCCCATCAACGTTAGCTGTCCCAGGTACGGGAGAAATTGGTCTCCTCCGCTCAAGTGGGCTAGGTACTGGTTGATCGGAATGAAGTTTGAGATGAACCGTTGCATAGTCTTCTCTTCGCCTCCAATCTGCTTCAGCTTCTTCACGCCCCCGGCACCGTTGAGGACTTTCTGACCTGAACTGTCCCTGAAAACCTGATCATCCTCCATGGGGACCATGAGTCCTCTTTCATAACCAGCCTGGACTATCTTGTTCCACTCCTCCTGAGATGCCCGAACGCGACTCCTCGTTGGTTTCTCGGGCCACTCCCAGGTTGGAAGGAGGCAATTTTTTGGGTCTTCTATCATCTCTGCCAGTTCATCGGGCAGGTAAGGCAAGACTGGTTGAATGGCGGCCTCGCCCACCTTTGGCCACACTGGTATGACCTTCTCAGCCACGAGATCCTCAAGGATCATCACCGGCTCACCTGCGTAGTCGAAACGCGCCTTGCCCAACACAAGGTCAGCCTCACTGACCGGTGGACAGAGCTTCTCCTCAGCCGCAAGATCTGATAGGCGCTCTTTTATGTGGGACAGCATCATCTCCTGTCCTTCTGACAACTTTTGAGGGGGAGGTACATCACGTGACTGATTGTAGCGGCCACCCATTGCCAAAAAGTTGAGGACAACTAGCGACAGCTTCATGGCGGATCTAAGTGCCTCAGGGACTGCTGTGAACCTATCCATCACCAGAGGGGAGAGAGGAAGAAGATCATTTCCTCGGGAATTCTGGACGGTGACGTCGGGAGGCACTCTGTGTCCCTTACAAGACTTGACATACTCCCCAAGGGGTGATGAAACCTGATCTAACAAGTCCCAAACCCTGGCAAAGGTGTCGACCACTGGTTTGCCCTTCTGCATAAAGCTCCTCAGCAATGCGCGCCACTGGACGGCCTTCTCTACCCCCTCGGGCGGCTCCTCAGGCTTCGCCTGGTGACTCACGTTGCTTCCGTGTCCTTGTTCTTGGTCTTTCCTTTTCCGCCGGGATCTCCTTTTGCCGTCTTTCCCTTGCCTTTCTCGCCCTTGCGATCTCCTCGAGCGGCTCCTCCTTTTGAGCGATCGTACTGGGTGACTTTCATCGTCTGAAGGAATTCCTTGGAAAGGTAGACCTCTTCGTCGCGGTCGAGCAGGCTCGAGGTCTCGCTCGGAATGGGCTCTAGGAATTGGGCCGTGGCCCAGTGGCCCTCCGATGTTGCTCTTTCCAAGGCCTTGACTCGTTGAGCGAGTATGTCGGCTGCTCGAGCCGGGGCCTTCCTGGCCAGCAGATCGAGCGCCACCATGATGGTGCGCAATTCCCTCTGTGTTCGAAGGTTCATGCGGTTGCCCAGTTGCGGCATCATCAGCGTGAGAAAGTAGTGCACCGCTATGGGCGGAGTCTTGTCCTGACTCCCTTCGGACGCCCCTCCCGAGCCCAACGCCACCTCGTTCTTCATTTTCATCAACAGCCGTGCGGCTAAGCGCCCCGGGCGACGATGGCTGTAGGTGATCAGTGCCTGTTGTCCTGATTTCACCGGCTGGGGAGGGGCCGACCGAAAAACTGAACTTCGATCGCTGTCAGAAGACTCATCCTCATCAAACTGTACTGGCAACCCTGATCCAAACGGGCCGCGGTCTCCTTTCTTTGGAATAGGATCAGGGATTCCATCATCCTGAGGAGCCTTTTCAAAAAGGCCGACTTCTGGTCCGTCGTCTCCTGAATCCGAGGAAGAGCGCTTCTTCTTCTTTTTCTTTGGCGTAACCTTATCCTTGCTGTCTTTCTTGTCCTTGACATCGCTCGACTCAGAGCGCTTCCTCTTTGGCTTCTTACTGCGTCCTCTCTGCTTTGACTCCTCAGATGAGGGTGAAGGGCGGCGCTTCTTGCCTTTCTCCTTATCCTTTCGTTTCTTCTTGTCTTTGGCCTCCTTAGCCTCCCTCTTGGCTTTCTTGGCTTTCTTGGCTTTTGCCTGCTGCTTCTCAAGTTTCTTGAGCTGTTCTCTGACCTGCTGAATCTTTTCTCCAATTGCCTGATCAGTGGAATCCTCATCGCTCGAAGCCTCCTTAGGCTCAACATCCTCATCCTCAGCTTCGGCCCAAGGAAGCGGTACTCCATCGTCTGCGGCAGTCTTGTCCGTCTGCATCTTTAAATCAAACGCCTCAACATCTTTGCGCGGCTGGCCTCGGAAGACCCAGTCAGGCACCTTGTTGGCCCACTCTCTGGACCCAATGATCCGGAATTTTTCCAGATGCACAAGGGATTGGCGTCCCTTGGTGAAGCCGCAGTCCAGCACATTACCTTCGCAGCAATGATAGAATCCTCTCTTGGCGACCTTCTTTCCGCCTCCTTCGGTCATCCACCATCTGTAGTGGCTATCCGAGCAGGTTAAGAACTCTGCCGTGAATAGGTGTCCTTCTGCACCAGTGGCCTCATGAGACAAGACCCTGAGCAGAAGGAAACCTTGGGCCTTACCGGTGTCATCTCTGACCGGGGCCTCTACAAGTTCTCCTGCTTTGAACCGGTGCTTGAACCACCGTTCTCGGTCGATGGCACCCCCCACCCACATGGTGAGGGGGTAAAACTCTCTGGCACACCACCCGGTAACACTGAGCCAAGGTGGTTGCCTTGAGGTTAAAATGGCTACAACGAGGGAAAATACATACTTTCGTTGTTCACTCCCCTTTGCATGAATTCCAAGGTCCGTTCAGCACCACTCAGGTTAATATATCAATCATATCGGAGCAATCATTTCGAGACAACAAAAGTATCAAAGGTCAAATATCTTGCAGCTGCTCCTTCGCGATTTCGAACGGAAGGCCGCACCTCGTGAATCACACAACACGATGCGGTCATGTGCGAGAGATGCAGAAATGGTGCAGAAATGGGATGAAATGGGATGAAATGGGCGCAACTTTCTCACCACTCTCTTAAAACTTGGCATCAAGCTCGTCCACCTTCATTTCAGGATCAACCACTATGACCTGAAACATGTTGAAGTTCAGAAGCATCTTCCCTTTTGCTATCCAGTTCACATTAGCTCACAAATGTCACAAAAAGATACAAAGACATACAAAGGCCATGTCGGGTATCCAGTGGTGTCTACTCAACCTGTTTCGATTCTGAATAAAGCGGAGTGCAGGAGGATAGCCAAATGGATAGACTTCCGTAAAGCAGAAGTGGCTGCTTTGTGTGTACGGTGTATGAATATCATATATTTGGTCAGGTACTATCTATCACTAACTCGGGTTGCTCGGCACCTAAATCTGTACTGTAGGCTGTACGCGGCTCCGCGCTTGCCAGGTACAATCAGTGGCTTCGGTACCAGCAGTTAGTCAATGGAGCAAATGGCATACTTTGGCATTAAGATGCATTAAGTATAGCTATAGTGAGCAGCTAGGTAAGTTGCAGCTACTAGTAGGCATTTGATGTCGATAGCACCCGATAGCGTTAGGTCCCAAGGTACTTCAGGGGTCGGTACCTGGGTAGCTGGGTTGGTGGATGCGTAGGCAATCGCACAACTAAATATTTAGACGGCCTGGAAGTGAGCACAAGTAGGGCGCATGCGGAGGGGACCAAACTTGTGTTAAAAATCCAAGCTACAAGTGGATGCAAAGGATGCAAGTAGCAGTTTCTCTCTGATCTTCTGGATGTCCGAGGTAGAAGCAGTTCGCGCAGAGTAATTGACACGCTTTCCCAGCATGTTGCTTCGCATGCGGCCTGTTCCACTTCCATCACGGTGAAGCATCGAAGGTGACAGAAAGGCTCTTAGGATGCTGTGCCGGTTTGTCACTCGTACACTGGCGCTACTATACTGGCATCAAAATGTATCAGGATTCTGCACCTTGCTTTCCCTTTAGCCGCTTTGCAACAGATTCAAATGGCTCTCCGCTGCCCTTCTCCTTCGGCTTGTTCATGCGCCCTTGGAAACGATGGAAATGCTGCTTCCGACTCAGTCAGAGCAGCTTTTGGATGCCCATGGCTCGGACCGTTGTCAATGACGGAATCCACAGCCTCAAGAACACTGCGAATGAATCCATATGAATCCACATGAATCCATATGAATCATATGAATCCGCACGCAAATCGAACGCAGTGCTTCTGGTTCCAAAGCCCAAACTCCCAGTTCCGAGTGATTTTATCAATGCTGGTCCAGTGGCAACTTGCAGCACTGCTTTCCGGTAGCGCAAAAGTCCTGCACTTTGTCCTGGGCCGTTTCTTCATGTCAAGGGCAGCAGCTCAGAGTTTTGAGAGTGCAGGTCTGCCAGTCACTGAAACAGCACGGAAACAAAAACGCGATCAAATAACACCACGCATATGCAGCGCGCATGAATCAATCCTTTCATGGATCAGTCCAACTCAGATTCATGCTTTCCGCGATGCAAATCTCCAAATTGCGACTAGCTGCAAGCAGATCCTGAGACAAAAGTCTTGCTGCTACCTATCTATTTCATCCCGTTTGTATTCATACAAGCACACAATACTATACATACACGTATATGTGGGTGTGTGCACATAGTGTATACTATACGTACATTACGTACATATATATATCATATTATATATATATATTAAAATATATAACTTATATATATATACTGTATATTACTTATATAATATTAATTCATATCAAATGTGTTCAGGTTATTGTTCTTAGCTATGTTATAAAACGCTTTGTCAAAGGGCCCCCCTGCAGCATGCTTCTGCAATCAGGCCGCGCAAAAGAACATTGTATGAAAGTAAAATGCTAGTTGTTTTTGACGGAAGGCGAACTTGTTTCAGGATTTTTCGCTAAAGGATTGTCTTACATGCAAGTGCAAGACTGAACACCGTGAAGTATGCATATCAAGATTGAAAAGTGAGAAAGTAAATGCACATCTTCGTTCACCACTCTCCAAAAAAAAGAAGCATGTGTGGCAATGTGTGGCAGGGAAATACATTCCGGGGTGCAACAAATAACCTGCGCCCGATCCTTACCAAAATATGCAGCGGACAGTTTTATTGGAGAGAGTCCAAGGTTTCAGAAAAGGACATGCAACACTTCTTGAAACAAAACTATCAAACTATAGGAACCTATACAGAAAGATAGAAACTTCCTTGAGAAAATGTGACATTCTTGATGTTCAAAACATGTGTTGGTCCTAGCAGGAAGTCCTACACTCTTCAATGAAATATTCCATGCAGAAATATGCAGAAAGAGCTCCTTTGCGTTAGAAATGCATGGAGATGCTCAGAAAAGAGCATGCACAAATTGCTTGAGAAAACAACATCTGTGCTGCACACATCCTACAAAATGTGCCGTTTGTGTATGCAAGGAATATGCAGCGTAGAGCGCAAACTGCGCAGTTTGCCCTGCAGCATTGAAAGTTGTGACGAGTGATCCTTGCATGGGTGGATTGAAGAGAATGTGGTCAAAACAAAGTGAGAAAATCTAAGCTGATTTATGGACTGTTTTTGCTTTCCTCGATTCTTTTGAGATTTTGACCTGCTGAGTGCAGCAAGTGCCCTGAAAATGGAATTCCTGAACAATACTATAGTTACCAGTTTCTATACAGGGGTTGGAAACACAGAGTAAAGGTAGACACTGTGCATGCATTTTAAGAGTAGAAGTACATAAAAGGCGGGAAAGATTCTCAATCTATGTAATGGGAAAAGCCGCAATGCCAGAGCCACTCGTTGCGCTTTTCCCACAACCCATAATTTATATTCCATGTCCAAATCCAAAATAGCAGATTGCTATAGATTGCTATAGATTGCTATAGATTGCTGCTAAAGTCACGGCACATGGCACATGGCTTTCGCACGTGCCTGGCCTTGTACATCGTGTTCAAATCATCAGGATGTTCTTCAGGGGCATTCGGGCTTCGAGTTCTCAAATCCGGCGGCAAAACCTCCACATCCAAATCGAGTAACGCAGAAATGCACAAGAAATTATTTGAAACCATAAAAAATGCTTAAAAACTCCAACCACCAATCAAAGCAGAGATGTTGCCAGATCTACCAAGAAAGTTTGCCGTTCGTTCTATTTATTGAGTCTTGTGATGGGTTTTGTCAATATGTGCAGAAGGAGTGTTGCCAACAAAAAAAATAACATTTGGGGAGAATACGTTTTTCCTCTCATCTTTGTTTTTCACTGTATTTCACAAATGCACAGCAATTCTGTGTTGATGTATCTCTAAACTTCCTGAATTGTTTCGCCCCATTTTCACGCTGTGTTTTATCCAATTATTCTGTTGTTTTTCATTGTTTTTTAATTTCTTCTTCTTCTTCATCTTCTGATACTATTGAGGGCCAAGCGGGAAACGATGTAAAAATGCACCACTCGGGAAGCTGATGCTTGGCGACAACCTTGCTTTGGAAAGAAATCGGAATGCAAAATGCAAATGTGCCCAAAGAGTCCACTCCTTCAAACGAACTTCAACTTGCACCAAGAAAAACTAAATGCTACGGAAAACTCAAAACAGTCCATCTATGTCCGTCTAGATCGAGTGTGACGCTGACTCCATCACGTCGCGCCTTGCAATGCAGTGCGGGATGATTGGTGCTACACTATAAAACTTTGGCTGACTCAGCCATCAGGCACAGCAGACCATTTTGTCAGGGGTCCGGATTTGTTTTTTGATTTTTTCCCCGTTTTGGGAACTTATTTTTTGATAGTTGCGTTTGTTAGCCCTGGGGGTTGGGGGTTCTATGCACAAATCTAAAAACATAGGGACAGGGCCCTACAAAACCAGAAACATGTCATTTGAACATGAACATCTTCATCTACAAAATCTTAACATGCAACCCCACTTGGGCTTACACCTGTCACTCCCTCCAAATCTACAAAATCCAAATCATAGAAATCCATCTGCTATATAAAGGCATTAAAAATTTATTCACAAAACCTCAAAACCTTTAAAAAATGTCTCAAAAAAATGCATTTTGTAGAGAAACCAGTGTTTGAAGTATAAAAATCAGCTTGATTCACTTGTTGATTTTGTAGAGGCCAGATTTTCCATGATTTTCCTCTGCACGCTGGCTTCATCTGTTTTTCTCCGCTGCTCTTTTGTCTTTGACTGAAGTTTTCACCACGCTCTGCAATCTTCAGATTGCTTCAGCATAGTGTCCCGCACTTCATCCCCGTTTGGTACTGTAGATTGTAGATCAAAAAAAATAAAAAAAAAATCTATGTATGTCTCCACATCAACATCAATGCCATTCAGTTCCAAAATTTCAATGCCACAGAAAATGTGGAATCATACATGTCAACTATTTTTGAAACCAAATGGAACCATATGAAATCAACTAAAATCATGGTCCAGCGAATTTCCCTACAAAACCAGAAACATCCGACAAAATCTAAACCATGGCCTTAAACTCCTGAAAACCAAAAACACTACAAAACCAGAAACATCCAAAAAGTAATCCCAAATATCAGCCCAAAAATGGCCTCTTACAAAATCTCAATCAGCTTGAGGAGCATTCAAGATACCATCACATGACTCTCAAAAAATGGTTTGTTTCACACGTCAACGTGCTAGATTTTGTAGGGGAAATAGGTGGGACTATATTTTTTGGATCTGCTGTTCTGTCTGTTTTCCTTGCAATTCGCAGCAATTTGGAGCTGGAAACTGCCATCCCAACGGTGTTGCAAAATTATGGAGTTCGAATATTTCATCTTCCATGATATTTGCAACATTTTGCGCTCAAACTGTTCGTGTTGGATGGTATTTTGCGACTGGGACTATTTAGGATGTGTTTAGGTTTGTTTTAGGGTTTATTTACGATTGGTTTAGGGTTGGGTTAGTTTTTTAATGGTTGGTTTTGTTTTTTAAGGGGTTGGTTTGGGGGTTTTGGGATTAGTTTAGGATCTATATAAGGTTGGTTTAGGGTTGGCTTACGGTTTCTCTTAGGTGCGGTTTAAGATTTATGTAGGATCTATTAAAGGTTGGTTTAGGTTTTGGTTAGAGTTGGTTCAGGTCTTATTTAGGTTTGGTTTAAGATCTATTTGGAACGGGTTGAGGATCTATTTAGGGCACAAGTTTGTTTAGGGGTTACTTAGGGTTGTTTTTGTTTTTGTTTCGGGTTTGTTTGGGGTGGCAAATTTAGATTTTAGATTCTTTTGGTTTACTTAGAATTGTTTGATTTTTTTGGGAGGTTGGCTTGGGGTTTATTTAGGGTTGATTTGATTTATATATTAATATATATATATAGTGTTCTTTTTGGGTGTTATTTAAGTTTCAGAATAAAAAACAGAAAACAGTAGAGAAGCAGAACACTGGAGGAGCAGGGGAGCAAAAAAACAAGAAAAAACTGAGAAGCAGAGCAGTGGAGAAGCAGGAAAGCAAAGAAGCATAAAAGCAGAAGCACGGAAAAACAAATCAAATGATTTGTCACACTTTCTGTCATATCATCTGGAAGCGTATGTGGTATAATCTTCTGACATTCTATTCTAGGTGTTCTATCTGACATTCTATTCTGGCAGTCTATTTGGCATCTATTCTGACATCCTAGCTGGCATCCTTTGTGGCATCTATACAGATATGGTAGTAGTGGTAGTAGTGCTAGTAGTGGTAGTAGTAGTAGTAGTAGTAGTAGTGGTAGTAGTAGTAGTAGTGGTAGTCGTAGTGGTAGTGGTAGGTGGTAGGTGGTAGGTGGTAGGTGGTAGGTGGCAGGTGGTAGTGGCAGTGGTAGGTGGCAGTGGTAGGTGGTAGTGGTAGTGGTAGTGGTAGTGGTAGTGGTAGGGGTAGCGGTAGCGGTAGCGGTAGCGGTAGCGGTAGCGGTAGCGGTAGCGGTAGCGGTAGCAGTAGCAGTAGCAGTAGCAGTAGCAGTAGCAGTAGCAGTAGCAGTAGCAGTAGCAGTAGCAGTAGTAGTAGTAGTACTAGTACTAGTAGTAGTAGTCGTGGTGGTAGTAGTGGTAGTGGTAGTGGTAGTGGTAGTGGTAGTGGTAGTGGTAGTGGTAGTGGTAGTGGTAGTGGTAGTGGTAGCGGTAGCGGTAGCGGTAGCGGTAGTGG
>Ga0126342_10017147_pt1 | contig 12549 bp, 11 predicted proteins | sample Cyp1metagenome_FD_92528 | JGI IMG/M metagenome (GOLD analysis project Ga0126342, IMG submission 92528) | Coral microbial communities from Lord Howe Island, Old Settlement Bay, Australia - Cyphastrea 1 metagenome | ecosystem: Host-associated > Invertebrates > Cnidaria > Coral ...
TTGATGTAAAGACTTTTTGTGACGACATGTGTTTTTGATCGCTTTTGTGAAGTTGACAGAAAGATGTCAACAGGCGACTCCGCATCTGTTTTGTGTCAAGGAGTGACACGTCAACAAGAACCAGAGCGACATGAGCAGAGACATCTCCTTTAAATTTGTTGCTTGTGTGTGTGTGTGGTAAAAGTGGCTGAGCTCTGGGATCGATTGACTTGGTTGCGTGGACGGTCCTTTGTTTTGTTAAGGACGACGTCCTGGACGCTGACCCAAGTAGGTCTAGAGGTTCTCGAAGGTCTGTGGCCTTCCGCACGCGCGCTCGTATTGTGCAAGATGTGACACCAAACGAATGGAAAAACAAAACAACAGACAGCTCGAGCATTATATGCAGCTGTGGAGAACCAGCATTTTATAAATATGTGATCTGCATGGCGCAATGTTATGTTTGTTTGAATGGCGCATGCTTGGGTTTCAGTAATCCATCACTAGAGTGACAGCGCAGCACTTGACGATCAGCTCGGAACTGAACGGACCGTAATACTGGGAGACGTTCTTTTCGAGGACCCACCATCACTGCGGGAGACTAGGCGTACGGCCATGCACGAAACTTTCAGGGACAGCTTTGCAGTTGAACAGCAGCTGCACGAAACGGTTTCTATTTCCATTTTCGAAACATGTGGACCTTCCGTGACTCCACATGGGGCAGCGTTGTGTTTGTGGAACAGCGTATGCCAGTCTTTCAGCCATGCTTCTGCAGGTGATAGCAGCAGTTCAAAATCAACGCAGACGTGAACACATGGTGACACGGAGAGACGTTTTTTTTCTCGGATGCACGTGCTTTGTAGGACTCTAAACGTGTTTGGGTGGCAGTTCATGCATCTTTCAAGGTAGAACTCGGCAGTTCAACATCAGCTGCACGACACGGTTTTTATTTCCATGTTGGAAGGTCAGAAACAGGGTTTTCAAAACATGTGCGCGTTCCGTCATTTTCCATGGGGCAATGTTTTTTTACCAAGACATGCCCGTGTTTGAGCCAGTTATCTCTAGGGTGACAGCGCAGCAGTTCAAGATTAGCTCAGAAGTGAACAGATTGTAACACTGGGCGATGTTTCTTTGGACCGCATTTTTTCTTGGATTAGACGTGTTTGTGTGGAAATCCATCAATCTGGTTTAGGGGACAGCTTGGCAGTTCAAGATCAGCTGCGCAAAATGGGTTTTCTTTTCATGTTGGAGTGTGAGAAACACCAATGTCAAAAGATGTGTTGGGTGCCGGTTGCCAGTGTTGCGGCCAACCATTGCCAGGGTGACAGCGCAACAGTGCAAGATCAGCTAGGACATGTTCAAGTACTTGGGGCCGCAGAAATAGTGGAGAAATTCCATGACCGGAGGCCGCCCGAACGTCTGTTTGATGGGGGAGCTTGTACCTGTCAGAGGGAAAAACTTGGATATGGTAAAGACGGAACAGCATGACATGTATCATGGAGGTTCTTTTTCTTGAAAGGATGGCAACAATCAACCCAATGAAAACGAGAAACCATACAAACACAAACCAGAAAAACAATAAAGACCACAGCATATATTTATTTCATTTTGGTTTTCAAGGCCCCACGCGGCCAATAGAATGTAGACGTAGCTGGCACAGCATGGAGTGGTGAGTTGTGGCCCCTGATACCATCAGTGCGAACGATGTGTCAGTAAAGATCTTACGTCGATTTCGTGCAGAGCACAGCTGCCCACACCACAAGACTTTTTTAAAAAGGCGTGCTGTGCGCCGTCTTGCTTTTGAGTTCTTTGGCCCACCTTGTTTCATTTGGGTTTTGGAGGCCCCACGCGGCCAATTGTAATTAGAACGGAAACATGGCGTGGATTTGCACGGTGGGAAGCCCATTGGTGCGCGACAATTCGTCACGTTATCTGCGTTGACGTATTCAATTGTGTTTAGTTTTCGATGTTTACCTTCTTTGCATGGTTTGTGGAGCCGAATTGTGAAACCCGTGGGTGGGAAGGGCCAACCCCCGCATAGAAACTCAACGCGTGGCAGGCCGCGTGGCAAGCGCACGCAAGTTTCCGAAGGAAACATCCCGGATGGGAAGTCAACGCGTGGCAGGCACAAACCTGGAAGAAACTACTTCATATAGAGGGCCAACTTGTGGAGGACCAACCCCAGCTGGAGTCAGCGTGGCAGGCGCAGGTTCCGAAAAAACCACCCTTAATGGGGCCTCATAACCTGGCAGGGCCAATGTTGTTTGGAACGAAACACAACTCGGAGGAAGCAACGCGTGGCAGGCGCACGTGGCAAGGCCAAGTCTTGGAACGACACGCCCCTGATGGGCAGTCAACGCGTGGCACGCGCAAGTTTGGAAGGAACCGCCCATTATGGGCGAAGGTTCTCATGGGAACGCACGTGTGGCAGGCACATGTGGCGGGGCGCAGCGTGGCAGAGCCAAGGTTGTGAAGGAGACACCTGACTGAAAGTGAACGCGTGGCAGGCGCACATGTGGCAGAACGCGCCCTTTTTGTGACCTCAAGACGTAGCAAGACCCCCTACTGGGAACGCAACGCGTGGCAAGGCGAAGTTTGGAAAAAGGCATGGCAGCCGCAAGTGGGAAGAAGAGAGCCCCTCAACGCGAAGACATCCCCGAGGGAACGGCAGCAAAGGCCACAAAACCCCCTCCCTCCCATACAATGTTCCACACCCCATTGGGCATCCGCAAGGCGGGTTGCTTTGTATTACTTTGTATTCTCAAACGCTGGAAATGCATCCGCGGCCTTTTTTTGGGGGGTTTTTGGCAGGTGGTCCTTCGCAGGGGTTATCCCGCATCCGCAAAGGCATCCGCGCGTGCGTTGTGCACATGTGGTGATCGATGTACAAGTTCTTGGACAGAGTTTTACTTACGAAGACCGTTCCTGTTATGTTGGGAACCTTTGCGAGCGTTTTTCTTCAGTAAAACATGCCAAAAACAAAACTAGTCAGCAAGAATCTGTCCTGAGAAGGGATTCCGTGATGCTCGCTGCTTGTTTCAAAAGCCTATCAAGAAGTGATCCGTGCTTCTCTGGCGTAATTGGGCAGGAGGTGCACGAATCTTCATACGAGGCGTTGTTGTCCAACATGGGCCCCGCGAAAGAAACACGTGGAGTTCGCGACAGTTTCGCGGAAGTAGCATTTTTCCTCGCGAAAATTGGCCGTTTGCGGCGAAAGGATTTTTCATCAACTATCATGTACCTCTATGTGTGAAACATGTTGTACATCCCTCCTCTCCATGTACATGTCACAGTGTCAATTGTGCTTCCATGCCAGTCATGGTATTGGCAAGCGTCACACTCACAAATCTGAAGTGTCAGCCTCTGCCAATCACATGGACCAACAGGCCCATTTTGGTTCTGGCAAAGGTGTGCTAGTATTGGCCGCTCTTTCTTCGCATTCTGGACAATTTTCTGGGTCCTTCCACTAGGGCTGCGATGTGTAGATTCTCCAACAGGGCTGTGCCACTTTGAGCCAGCCTGTGCGCCTGTTGCTTTGACATTAGGTTCCAAGGCCTCTGCATGTTTCTTCTGTTGCATCATGGCAGTCGATGGCGATGGCACAGATTTGGACGCCGCTTTAGAAGCTTTGATGTTGGAGTTCGAAGTTGCTGCAGAGTTACCTGTGGTGCTGCCTAGCTGTGATAGCCAGTTGGCACTGCTGCCCCCCCAAGATCAAGCCGCATCGCCGCCTCCCAGCCGCCGGCGGCGTCTCTCGATTGATTGGGCGACCAAGGTCTCCTCTTGGGTGAATCCGCCGGGAGCCAGCAGCGCGGTTTCTACTTTGACAAGTCGCCAAAAGTCTGACTTTCGTGATCAATGGTGTCTCCGCCTTTTGCGCCGCATGCCCCATTTGAAAGCCACCAGCTATAATGAAGGCCTTGCGCGAGCCAAAGAGTTGTGGCAGGAGCAGCCATCTGATCACAAGTCCGGCTGGTTCTTGCACATGGCAGATGGCAGCCATCCAGCACCGCCGTTCCCAGCAGAGAGCACGTTTGGTGACAGATCTGGTGGTGCTAGCAGGCGTGGTGGGGGCACCGCTTCATCTGCAGCAGGTCGTGCAACTTCTGAGATGACGGATGAACGGCCGCATGGCTTTTTATTGACTTACAATGGCTCCTGGGGAGCTGGCACTCCAGAGGTGGATGCTTTGGCCATGATGCAAGGCACCCACAATGAGTTGGTTGCTGCAGTGCGACAGTCCGCCTTTTACGAAGCCTTGTGGCGCGAGTTTGTGACGGAACTGACTTTGAAAAGCAACCAGAACTGGCCACAGCTTTCCTGCAAGATGGAATTGAACTTGAAAAGAACAAAGCAACAGAATTTGGTACATTTTCATGTGGCGCTGTCGAATTTCGAGAAACCTCTGCGCTTTGGGTGTTTTGTTCTTCTTTTCATGGCCTCGCAACGCTGGAGTTTGAGACTTGCATTGAGGTCTCCAACTTGGTTTCATCCTTTAAACTTTTTGTTGTGCTGTAATTTCCATACCCTTGAAGGCCTCGAGGCTTGCCTTAAGGCTGGTTTTGTGTTTGCTGCGGCCTCAAATTTTACAGCACAGTCACCAACTAGTTAAAATTCAGTCTTGCTGAAGTCTCTGGGTGAAAAGTCTGTGCAAGAAGAGTCTCTGGGTGAAGAGTCTCTGAGTGAAAAACATATGGGTGAAAAGCGTGTGGGTGAAAAACATGCGGGTGAAAAACCTGTGGGTGAAAAATATCTGGGGGAAAAGTCTGTGGGTGAGATTGAACCGTCCGTGGGTGAAAAGTATATGGATGAGAAATTTATTATATGGGTAAAAGACTCCGGGTGAAAAGTCTGTGGGTGAAAAGTAATATAGGTGAAAAGTCAGTGGGTGAAAAATCTTTGGGGAAAATAGGGGTAGATGGGATGCTGGCTTTCGTTCCCCCCCTCTGAGGTTTTTATTTTTTTTGCAATGGAAGGACCGCGTCATCAAAACGGTGTGGGCCAAGAGTACAGAGTCCAGCAGCGTGGACGTGGGAATGAGGCGACCATGGTTTTCGACGTAAAAAAACTGGCAATAGTCCTAGCCATGGATGCTAGCGGCCATTTCCGTGATGAACCAACTATATGACAAACCAAATCTGACTAGTGTGGGTAAGCCGCCTGTAGACACAATCTTGTTCAGTTTGGCGCTGTTTTTCTGTTTTTTCATTTGTGGTGGGAAATGTTGGAATCATATTGTGATGACATGGCTATCAACCTATCACTGGGCGGGTAATAGTGAAGACCCATGGTTTCGCAAAAAATTGGTCACAAAACGTTTTGAATTTTGAACCAACCAAATTTCCAAATTTGTGTTTTCCGCACAGTTGCTGCGCGACGGACTGCGGTTTGTATCCCTTCCGATGTGGCTTAGTTTTGGAAAGAAAACCATGGATGTTGCATTCCCACCCTTATGAAAACCAATTTTTACCGCTATTGTAAAAATGTTGTAATTTATATATGGCCACGCTTGATGATTGCGTTTTTCCCTTTTTGACTTAACCCATTTTAGGAACCTGGACTTGGGACCGGAGCAAACAATTTCACATCGATGAAGATGGTCCTTCGACCGTTAACCAGCGGATTGTTTGTTTCATGTGATGCAGCATTGTGGCAATTGTAGTTTTTGTTATTCCATGATTCAGCGGAAAACAACGAACACGATCCTTTTGACAAGAGGCAAAAATACTACCAGCTGATCATCACCACATCATGGACACTCCCAAACAAAAAAAATCACGCGCCGTTGTATGACTTGAGTTTGGATGCGCCATTCATGGCCGCTGTTACACTGACATGAAATGCGACAAATCAAAAAAAAAACAAAATTTCGATTCGGACATCATCCACCATGTTGGTTTTGAGTTGTTGGGGCAACGCGGTGGATGAGCAACTTGCAAGCTGACCGCAGTTACGAATAGAGACTGGTTCAAACACGACCTTTTTGCCTAGAAAAACTAGATGGTTGAAGGCCCCGGGCTGCTGGAAGGCTATGTGTGAATATTTCTGTGTGTGAAAATTGGGTCTACCGGTATAACCCCTAGGCACGTTCAAAAGGGAAAATGGTGATCAATGCATGGATTCAAGTAACATCATTTTCAGATGAACCCTTAACTCGTTGATTTGCCAATGATTTTGATACAAGGATACCGGGGTCTTCCCATATGACCCTGATCTGTTTTTACAGCCGTGATTCATTTCAAAAACACCACAGGACAGGATGAAACAAAGACGCATGGAATTTATTTGTATGAGACTAACTAGTCATGTATCCCCACGTTTTCTGTTTTTGGATGGATTTAACATGCTGAGTCATTACAATTTGGACAACCAACACCCTCCACAAATCCTAAATTTCACGGGGATGCATATGCAGAATTATTGTGCGTTTGTTTGAACATTTACGGGACACCTCCCAAATTCTATGGTTTAGTTTATGAATTTATCATCATGGTCTCAATTTCAAGTTGTTAATTCATGGGTTCATGCAATTTTTAGACACACCGAGCGCACTTGTTCACACCCGTTTTTATTCTTGTTCGTTCACCATATTTGGATTTTAAAATCTTCAAACTCGCTGGGACAGTTTTTTTGTGATCCTTTCCCCCTGACCTTCGGGAATCAAACATACTGTGGATGGAAGAAATCCTGCACCAGTTGATAGATGGTTTATCCCATATTTATAGGGTTTCAAACATCCAAGGTGGTGCAAGATTTCTTCCATCCACAGTAGCAATGGGAAATTGATGATACCAGAGGGTCATTTTTTGTTCCACCCAGAAACTTCAGGTTTGGTCCTGGCCTGGAGTTGTTCATTTTGGCATTGCATCCCAAATCGTGTCAAGGGGTTGGGTAAAACATCATTAAATCCCGATCATTTCTGATTGATACTTAAGTGAGTGTAGTGAGTTAAGTCCCTGCTGTTGATAGTTCCATCCCACTACATTTCCGAGAATCTCCCCAGGGATCGAGGGGTGTTTCCCGTGACAGCTCCTGCTGTGTAGGTGTTTTGTGTAGTTCTGCGAGCAGAAGTGCTGTTGTGGCCAGTGGCAGGCTGGGGCATGTTGGGTATTCAACCATTAAAAAATAGGGATTGAAACAATGAACAATGGATATGGGTGTGTTTGAAATTGGGGCCCCTAACCAAAAAAATGGCCATTTGAAATAGGGCAACCTAATGAACATGATGAAACCACGCATGATTTTCTTTGATCTTCTTCTCAGACAGACCTGTGCTATGTAAACATGGTCTATTTACCCATAGATCAAAACCATGAAAGGGGGATGATCCATTGATTTAAACCATTGATGGGTATTACTTGGTGGTTCATCCCACTTAGTAAGTGGGTTATAACCCCAATTATAAGTGGATTAACCCTACTTATCCCATTTATAACTGGGGTTATATCCCACTGGGATGAGCCACCAAGTAGATTGTTGTTTTTTCTTTTTCAAATACCCATCATTTTTGGTTCATGATGTTGGGATGACCCTAATCCAGATTAACCATCTTTGGACATGGCACACATAGGGGGGGTATCAACCAAACAAAAAATATGAACATGTCGGTATAACTGGTTTATCACCATTATTTAGTGTTTTCTCGGATGAACCCGCAAATTGGACACTTGTGGTTGGAAATCCCTTGCCCGCTGAAATGGAACCATTCTTTGAAACCCTGGTGGAATGTGTTTAATCTATTCATTGTGGGGACCATTTGGCCGAAGCAACGATTTGTGATTTCAAGAATCAGCGGACTTGTATTCCATTGCGGCCTATGAGATGAAAGAACTTGAGCACTCTCCAAACATATGGGGGTTTCCCTTATAAACCATCATAAACAATCCATTTTTGGTACTCCATGGTACTCCATTTATAGAACCCCCCATATGTTATCACAAAAAAAATGTTCCCACATGCCCGCACTAAACGGGCTTTCATGGGATATCGAAATCAGATCGTAGACATATTAAGACAACCAGAGTGTGTTGGAAGATGTTGCAAGGTTTTGGTCAACTGTTTCGGTGGTGGAACTTTTTGTGTTTTGGTCCTGAAAACATTGGGATGAAGAAGTTCTGAGTCTCCAAACTCCGACTTGATGTTCTATTCAATTTGTTTTGGTGATTTTTGTTCAAATGGGATGGGAATTGAAGAATTTTTTTAGCACTTTAAACCAATTCCAGAGTCCAACAGCAAGCAAAACACCGTTTTCCCTCAATTCTTCATCATATTCAACCATTTTTTCCCATGTTCTTTCCATCATGTTCAATAGTTTTCCCTCTGTTTTTGTCATTTTTTTTTTCCATCATTTCTCCATTTTCAAAGCATTCGGCCGGCGATCGTTTGGGCCAGGCCATGCGGAGTCCTCCAGGGAGATCCGCAGGTGGCCCCGCTGTTGTCCGTGCGGCTCCAGGATCTGCTTCCCAAGGCGGGTCCTGGAGGTCCTGATGGACCATGGCATGGCCGAATTGTTCGTTGAGGTCGTTGATGTTGATAAAGGTGGGCTAGGCCACTAGGCTAAGTGGATTAACTAAGTGGACTAAGTGGACTACTATGTTAGCAAAGGTTGACTAAGTTGACTAATTACTGTGTTAGTTGATGTTTACAAAAAAATATAAATGGGATAAGACCACTTCTATCGAGGACTTACTACGTCGGCTTCTTCACCAGTTAAATCCAGTTAAATCCAGCTACGATTCGTGGGATGATCTTCCAAGTGGTGAATGGAGCGGAGCTGGAGGTAACCATGGCCTTGATATTCCCATTGATAGCATCAATGTATATTTCCAGGATGTTCCCAGAGAAAAGGCTGACCCAAATGATATGTGAATGTACCGGGAAACTATGTTCGTTGTGGTAAAATGACCCCCCAGTCATGGTTGGTTGGATGGATGGTTTACCCTCTGGGAATGACTAACAGTTTGCTATAGAAAATCACCATTTTTAATAGGTAAACCATCATAAACCATCTATAAATGGGCCATGGCTTCCATAGCTATGTTAAATTACCAGATGGTTTATTGTTGGGTTTACCACAAATCCGCTGGAAAACCCGTGGGACTTCCTTCCAGATCTTCGATCATCCGTCGTTGGGATCATCCACAGAGGGATCATCCATGGCATTCTTCGGCGATGCTGATTGGTGCATGAACCAAACTGGGGATGTAGCCAATAAACGATGTGACATGATGTGACTATATCACTACTTGATAACCATGGGACTTGATGGATTTGATCTCGTTATGAATAGGAGATCTCCAATAGTTTCCGGAAAAAGAACAGACATGGGATTTCATACCAGAAAGTGGCACAAATTAGGTCTCTCTCTCTCTCTGTATGATGTAACATGTATACAACCAACATTCGTCAATGACATGACAAGTTGATCTCTCAGGGCCAGAGGCAACGGCGGAAGTATCTCTTGGAGTCGGAGGAGGAATCGGAGGAGACGCGAGAACAGTTTGCGAAGGTGGGATCCGGGGCAGATCCGGAGGCCTACTATAGGTGGGATTTCCCATCTAGCCATGGAGCTGATTCCCAGAGTTCCAGATTTTGTTGGTAAATGACTCGACCTCTATTAGTTTGGGGTCTTAGTATCGTCGCAAATGGCTGATTTTGATCGAAAATGGTGGTTTAAGCATCAAGAGATGGGTACCCTCTGGCAATTTAACATAGCGAACTGGAAAATAGCCATAGAAATAGTTGATTTACCCATTAAACATGGTGATTTTCCATAGTTTTTTTGTATGTTTGCCAAAGATTAAATCTGGATGAATTTGATCATGACCTCACTGTGATGTCACTGGAATGATGGGAATTGTACAGGGAATCATCCCCATAGCTGGCCTTGTTTCAGCTATTTTCAGGTTAGTACACCATTCTCCTTGAGCCAGATAAATGGGGGAACTTATTATTCCCAAAGGGTAGTGGGCTACGAAGGATCGAAAACACCTTTTTTTTCTTTTTGTGGGTAGTGACGTGGGAGTCTTAGCCGCCCACATGGCTGATGAATTTCAGGTCCATTTTTCAGGAAGTTTTGACCGGAATCGCTAGGATCTCCCACTCAAACTTCTTGAAGATACTGGGTTGGGTGGTTCATCTCAGTTGGTAAGTATGATTAAGTGGGGTATACCCCCAGTTATGATTGTCTCTACTTATCCTACCTACAACTGGGCTGAACTAAGCCACTTACGATTCCTGGGGTGAACCACCAAGTATATCCAAGGTTGGCAATGGAGATTTCACTCGCCTAAGCTGGGCCTTTGGCGATGGCTGCACAACCATTTCTTCAGGGGATCCCTATGGTGAAGCTGTTTTTTTTCCTGCAGGGAATAGCTGAGAGGTTTCCCAAGGGGCAAAGGTTGGGTTAGAGGGTTGCAATCTCAGGGGCTCAAATTGACTGGGTGAAGCTTTGTGAATGATAGGTGAAAACAATGGGTTGATGTTTAGCAATTTTACTCAAAGCATCCATTTCTGTTATGAATTGTGTTGCTTGATCTCCCCATTATCTTGCAGTTATATGGTTTTTAGATTGGGATTTTCCATCATAAACCAACCAGCTATTGGGGTACCCCCATGACTATGGAAATCCCCATATGTTGTCTCCAACTTTCGAACCCCCCTGAATTCTCACCATTTTCTCGACGAAAACAGCCGGTCAGGCTGTGGCCTTCTGGACAAGCAGCCGCTTGACGAAACAGCCCGGGCGCCAAGCTTCGAAAATCACCAGTGATCATCCAACACGTAACTATGATGACTATTGTAGGTCACTATGACCCTCCAGTAAATAAACTTGTTGACCCTGGCAGATACAGTAGGGGTTGGAAGATGAGTGAAACCACTAAAAACTGGTGATTTTAACAGGGTCCAACTGTTAATTTACTATTACTATAATTTCTTTTACTATAATTGTAGTTTACTTTATTCGTATCCAATAACTTCATTCTTTTTTCGCCAATTCTACCATTCTACTTCATGTGTTTTGAAGAGCAGAAGAATAAGGTTTGGATCCAGAGCCTGAAATGGTGATGCCCCAGTGCATCTAGGGTTTTACCTCTCGAGTAGAATGAAACAAGAATGCTTCGAGCTTTAAGGCTTGGTTCCACATGGATTATTTGGATTTGGGTCAAAATTCATTGGGTACCCCAAACATTCATGTCAACACTGAACCGGAACATCTGTGGCCTTTTCCGCGCGAAGCCGCAATTTTGAAACATGGCCAGTTCACATCAGGAATCAAGTAGCAGCGTCGGCGCTGGAAAGTGAGCGTGGGTCCTCGGTTGAAACTGCGCGTTTTGAGTGGCACCCCAGCTGGTAAGTCATAGCTGGGATCTATGGATGTTGGAAACCCCCCCATCCCCACATGGTAGGAATTCGCAATCCCTTCGATGCAAGTGATGATACCCACAACCAGAACGGGAATATCATAAAGAACAGTGGAATTCATAGGGCGTATTACCCCAACTGGGCCCCAGGATTTAGCGCAGAAATTTCTTTTTTGACGAGTTGAATGCAGCTTAGTAAGTGGGTTATAACTTAGAACCCATACATACATTATATTATATTTTTAAAAATGCATATATACATATACACACATATACATATACATATACACAACTGCGGATCTTCCACCACAACTCGGTTACACATATGGTTACTTGCCAGGTATTATAACTGGGTCAGCCACGAGCTCGTTGCTCTGAGGCCGCCTGAATACTTCATCTCTCATGTTTGGCAGCCACCGGACCAGGCACCTCGAATGAGTCGAAGGGCTGGTTTTTTGGGATCCAAAGGGGACGGGCTCAATTTTTTATTGATAACGTATCAATATGCAGATTAGAATATATTTGCGTGAGATTCTTTTCACACGAGAAAACAGGGATTTGGGGCCTTTCTGAGTAAACCATCCACTTTGAGGGACCTGACACCTGAAAAATGTACCGGGGACCAACATGGCGTTCACGCCATCTGGTCATCTTACTGAGCAGCTCGGTTTTTCCTGGGGGGATCCTCCAAATCATCCATTTTCATAGGATTTTCAATTAGTTCAATGATAATGGTTTATAGTTTAATTACCATCAGGTTATGACTAACATAGCCATGGAAAATCCCCAAAATAAATGGAGGTTGATGTCGCTGGGAAAATCATCTATTTCGATTAGGGCCATGGCTTCCATGGCTATGTTAAATAACCAGAGGGTAATAGGTTTCCTGAGTCATAGGGGTACCCCTAGTTACTAAATCCATTTTAATATGATGTTCAATTATAAACCATCCAGCGATAAAGGGGTACCCCCATGACTTTCAGGAAACCTTCCAAGGTAGGACAAGGTAGGACCAATTCGGCAGGCCACCTCGATGCATGACTATGGTGAAGAGAAGGCTCCTTGGAAGTGCGTGTTTTCGCTTTCGTTTTTTCCCGAATGCGTAGCAAGGGTTCCCGTTTCACTCTGGGGGTCTGGGGGTTGAGGGTGTGTTCGCTCGACGTTGCGTTCGCGAGCGCAACCGTTCGCAACCGTTCGCAACCGTTCGCAA
>Ga0126342_10017148_pt1 | contig 12548 bp, 10 predicted proteins | sample Cyp1metagenome_FD_92528 | JGI IMG/M metagenome (GOLD analysis project Ga0126342, IMG submission 92528) | Coral microbial communities from Lord Howe Island, Old Settlement Bay, Australia - Cyphastrea 1 metagenome | ecosystem: Host-associated > Invertebrates > Cnidaria > Coral ...
AAAAACATAAAAACCGAAACAAAGATCCATGTAGTTTTGTCACCTGAATCAAAACCATTTAAACTTAGATCCGTGCCTCATTTTTCCCCGCGATATAATTCAAAAAAAAAAATCTTACCATTTTTCTCATTCAGATCAATGAGAAAAAAACAAAAACCAAGATCCATACACCTTTTTTCTCCCAATCTAGATCAAAGAAAAAACTGAAACCGCGATCCATGCCGTTTTTTTAACCGAAATCAAGCAAAAAACATCAGATCCATGCCGGTTTTTTAACCGAGATCAAACCAAAAAAATCTGAAACCAAGATCCATGCCGTTTTTGTTTACCAAAATCAAGCAAAAAAAATCTGAAACCAAGATCCATGCCGTTTTTCTTTACCGAAATCAAGCAAAAAAAATCTGACACCAAGATCCATGCCGGTTTTTTTAACCGAGATCAAACCAAAAAAAACTGAAACCGATCCATGCCGTTTTTTAAACCGAAATCAGGCCGTAGACAGTTAGTTACCTTCAAAAGTCAAAGATTTTGCTACTAACAGGCGGTTACAAAAATCATGTGCCTCCAAGACATCGTGAAGAAATATGACAATGTTGGGCAAAAGCGCCATGAAGCACGGTCACAGCCACCTCCTGGCGGTCTCCCGTGTGCTTCGCCCTATAGTCTAACAACGCACGTCCTTAGTTGTTAAAGTTATAAAGCAACTTACAGTAGCTAACGAACTGGGGCACCACCTTGCATGTAAGTTAACCATGGCTGATCGTTGCCGTCACCAGGGCTCCCCCACCGGCACCGTCGGCGCAACGCTCGTTGCCACCGCGGAAGCGATGCGGCCCGCATCGCTGCCGCGCCGGGCCAGGCTCGCGCGGGGCGCGGTCAGGGAATGTGAGCGCCGGCGCACCTGGCCATAGAGGAAAGCCATAACCAATGTATTATTATCTATCGGGCTACAACAAATTTCCGGATGCATGAGCATCTGTGAAAATGAAGGATTCACACACTGAAAGGGCCATCTTAAAAATAGTTTAATGAGACAATTATGAGAATTCGTCGGAATTGCGGGTGCAATATTTGATACTTTCAGACAAACGACGGTGACAAAAACACATAAACAATTTGAATCGGTACTGTGAAGGTAGCAACAAGTGGCATATGCCACCTGCATCAGCAATCTTGTCAGCGGGAAAAGTGTGCTGTGAGATCATGCACAACCAAATATGCGCAAAGTTAAAAACCAATGGTTTGAATGGTTTGACGTGCAATGATTCTGGTGAGAGTCCAGTCATAACCATGGCGTTTTACCCATGAAATCACCCCAACAATGTGCATCCCCATGATCACTCCATCAAAATCGAAATCAATGCCCATTTTGTTCATGAACATTCCCATGTCGCATGATCATGGTTATCCTGTAGACTATCACTCATCCTACCATAGCTATCGGGATTTTCTATCCCACCTGACATTGATTACCCCAACTGCGGCCTCGACATCTGAGTTGCGCCGTTGCATCGCAAGGGGCGCGGAAGGGTCCTGGCAGGTCACCATTCTCAGGCAAGGCTAGTTCCAACATTCTAAGGGTTTATGGGGATTTAACCAACACAAAATGGCGGTATAACGGGGATAGAATGGGAATATAATGCTATATGATGGAATATTATAAAATCATAATGGGATTTTAATGGAGATTGGGTTGTCTTGCCATAATTTAGAATTAGAACATCAGTTTCCAAATTTTTATGGCTAGAATGTGTACATTTTGGCATCGAAATCCATTCAGACTGTGTCCCCCGATAGTACAATACGAGGCCTCCGATAATAGCTGAACTCTTCGGTTTTATGGTAGATATAGCGAACTAATAGCGAACTAACTAGACGGGTGAAACTAGACCAACACATATACAATGGGAACCACCCACATTTCACTGTTGATTATATGGCCCAGTCAAATTCACACAGCCACTTGGGGCCGTGATGAAACAAGTTCTTTAATCTGTTTGCGTTGGCATTTGCAACGCTGGAAGCAACCCAAAAAACAAGGACAAGGCGCGCACACATGGTAACCTCAAAATGTTGGAAACAAAAAACATGGAACTACTTATGACTTAGTTCAAATAAATTGGTTAAATCTCCACGTTTGTTGGTTAAAGAACCATCAGAAATCATGGTTACCCTCCTGTAAACGTTTGCATAGATCTGTTTTTTTCTCACCATATGTAAACCACTTTCCTAAGGTTTTCCCATGGGTTTTCCACATCCATGTAAACGTTTAGCGTGGGGTATTCCATTAAATCCCATACAATCCATAACGATCCCCATGAAATAGCCATTAAAGCACCATTAAGTCACCATTTGTCTTGGTTAAGTCACCATTTTCCCAGGGTTTCGATGGTAAATCCCATGTTGTTCATGACCATCGCGTCACAAAACACGTTCCTGTCACGATGTTTTCCCCCTTTTTCTATGTCCTGATCCTTGGCCTCGATCTCCTCTTGGAGCTCCTTGGGGGTGCAGTTGAGATTAGAAATGGCTATAACAAGGGCGATAACCCCCAATAAATTGGGATGTGTATATATATATATATATACATATATACACCCCTTGTAATGATATTAGTAACATTGATCACTGTATATACATAGCTCTGTTAAATCTGGTTGGTGGTTGACCTACCCATCTGAAAAATATGAATATACCAGTTGGGATATTAAATTTCACGAGCTCCTGGGATTTTGGGATTTTAAAGGAATATTGGATATGGTCAAGATGCAATATCTGGTGCAGTCTACGCGCACAAGGGTCGCACGAAAAAACTTCAGCGTCATGGTTTGCATCGGTTTGCACTGGACCAGCCTTCCATAAACGGAATTTGTCCAATTAATTGTCAGAAAAATGGAAACGGTCGGAAACGGTCGGAAACGGTCGGAAACGGTCGGAAACATGATCAGGCCAAAACTTGTCCAACCCGCATTTTTTTAAACGCGTATTTCCGCGCAACGCAGTTTTTTTTTTTGAAGGTCCAAAGCTGTCCAAGGGGAAACGGTTGGAAACAGTCGGTCGTCGCACCTTCGCTCGGCAACAAAAACATGTTTTTACGTAGATTTCAACCATTTTGCATGCACATATGCTACAAAATGACTACTCATATTCCCTAAAAATCACCAAATTCCAGGAGCTCGTGAAATTTAATAAGTTGGGATGATGAATTTCCCAATATATGGAAAACATAATCCAAATGTTCCAAACCACCAACCAGAGAGAGAGAGAGAGAGATATATATATACCTCTTTATTATGGTGAAAAAGATCCACTTGGTTCACTGGAACTGCATTTCCAAGTAGTTGGGTCGCTGCATGAGATGGGGATGCTGGTGTTGGGCGAACCCAGTAGCTGCAGCTATTTCATCGCCATAACCTACAGCCAATCAAGCAAACTTTGGTGGATCCAGCCAACAAGATTCAATGGGGGCCAGATTTAATGGGTTAAATTGGGGATTCATCTACTCATGTACTTGGACGGGTCGTGGAGTTAGTCAACTGGGCGGGAAGCAGGTTCTAACGCATGAAAGCGTAGCTGGTTACGAAAAGTGTGTTAGATTACAATCACCATAGCTTACTCTATGACCCATCCAGGTATATTTTGTTTATTCTGGTAGACCTGGCAGACCAAACCAAATAACCAACGTGCTATAATCTATCCATATATGTATACCTATGTTTTCTGTTGAACCCACATGTTTAAACACATTCTTTTTGTTGGTTACCTTAGAAGCCTTAGAATCACCTGAATCACCCTTCTCAGAAGGAACATGTTCCAGACACGCTTTCATGGGTCCCATGTTGCGGTTATGTCAACGCTGGCACTAATGGAGCTTCTGCCCTTGACTCTGGCAGTTGGGGTTTTGCCTCAGACGTGGGCTGGGTACATACATCACGAAGCAGAATCAGTTCCAATTCGAGGCCCAGACCCGCTCCAGCGGCGTTGCTGGCGGTGGGTTTGGGAATGGCCGGGGTGGCCTTGATGGAGCCGGGTCAGGCTTCATCGTGAGAAACTAGTTTTTCATGACGGCAAAAAAAAATGGTGTGTCTTCAAAATGGTTCACAGCTGGAGCAAATCCCGAGAGGATTTTGTCACAGAGACCACTGCTGTGCTTGACCCCGTCACGGGCGGAGGCGTTTTTATGGTCTCGTTCGCGCGCTCATGCATCGCCATGAAATCGTCCGAGGTCAGAATAATTTTTGGGTACCTAGGGGATGTTTTTTCCCACTATTATCCCATTAATCTATCATTTTCTGGTCGACATCCCATGTTCCATAATTAAACCCATTAAGATAACAATTCCACGCCATGGTTCTTCCATGATGTTCCTTGATCTTTTCAAATTCCCATGATCTTACCAATTATTTTCCCCTGTCTCCTACAAGGAGCCGCCCAAGTTGTGTTGAAATTATGGAGGTTATAAATTGAGTTAAGGAAGTTATGTTGAAGTTATGTTATCTTAAGTTAGTGAGGAAACAAGTCAAGTTATAACTTTGGCATCTTTTTAGTTTTGCATTTTTTAGTTGGAGGAACAATCGCGGTTTTAGACGTTTTTTGAGGAGTAGCTTAAAATCTCGCGATTTCATCATTTTTTCCGCTTTGCATGCACGGTGCAAAGAAAAGTATATAATTGGATGCACTAACGACAAACATTGCACATGCAGATGAATTTGTTTCCACCAGCTTGGCACACACGGTGCCAATAGATTTGACCACTTGACCATATTTTTTTGATTTGCAAGTTGAAATCTGTGCAAGGCTGCGCTTCGATTTGTCAGCTCATACATGGTCATGTATATGAAGAGTTCATTGTTTTTGGACACGAAGAAGTGGCATCAACCAGCATTGCAAGCATTGCCGCCCCATAGCAGGATATCAAAAAGTCCTGCTCGAGAGATAAAAAGTTGCGGACAACCTTGTTTGTTTTTTCTAGACATGAAAAAACACATACGTATATTCTCTTGGGTGGGCTTAAAAGCTTCAAAACACACACGCGTTTTTGAGATTGCAATAATAGAGGAGAAATACATACGCCTTTTTTTTCAAGCTTGCAAGAAAAAGCAAAAAAATACGAAAAAAGCACATCTCTAACGCAGTTTCATATCAAACAAAAACACAATTAAGGAGAGGTATGAAAACACATGCGCGTTCTGGGGTCATGGGTCGAAAACGCATACGCGTCTTTAGCTTTTCCCTTCGATTAATATACATACGCGTTTTGTATTTCTTTAGTTGCTATCTAGTCCGTTCACCCACAGACGGATGTTTTTTCAGCTGGCCTGTGCGGTTCGGGTTCAGTTGTGGTGCCAGCAAAACCCATTCCGTCGCTATGGTACGTTCTGATGGATGACGGAGACCAAGGCTAGTGAAATGACTAGCGACAGCTTCCACTTTACGAAGCTGTCTTTCAGAGTTTCCCAATGCCTCTCAAACATCTTGAGTCAGATGCAAAAGGGAAACGTGTCCACTCTTGCTTGCATTTGGGCACTATAGACTGCTCAGCAGCAGCTTGAGGCGGCACCCTTCGTGCCATGGCAAAAAAGCGAAAGAAACAGGCGGTGGCTCCAAAATTGCGCAAAACCCATGTCTTAGCCAAAAGCAGCAAAAATATGCAAATCAACATGAAAAAAACAACGCGAGCTAAAGAATCGAACAATAAAAGTTAACTTTGCTAACTTTTTTTGTATCTTTTTAGTATCTCTCAACGTAAAAGGTACAAGTTACCTTAACAATCCATAACTCAGATATCAGTTGAACATAAGTTATGGAATTTAAAACGTGAGATACCCCCTGGTTATAACATATGTTAACCCATGATATAAATCAAGTTATAAGAAGGGGGCTCACCTTGTATGGCCACGGCTATGGTTTTCCCCCTGGTTTCACCATGATTTTCCCATTGCAGAACCCCACCTGTCCGAAATATAAGGAACCATAATTACAGTTAGTTAGTTGTATCCCCATTCCACATGTATAAATGAATTTCCCATACTTTCCCACTGAACAGTTTATACCCCATAGTCGGAGCGGTTTATTTATATCCCAACCAATATTCCCATTCATTCGGTTAACATCAACCGTTTATTTCCCATAGTTTCCAACCCCATGTGCTCCATGTATGGTATATTTACCTACATCTGGGTGATGTTTAGGGCAAATGTTGGTAAATATTCCATACATGGAGCATATGGGAACTGAATGATGAATTATTTCCCAGAGATTCCACATTCGATCCACACAGAATCGCAACGCCCAGTTTCCTCCGGTAGCTTCTCCATGTCCGGAAGGATGCGCAGGCTCACCGCGCCTCGGCGCGGAAAACCATGGGAAATACCATAGGGAAGCGGAGGAAAACCAGGGAAGCCATAAGAAAATGGTCTTAACCAAGAATAACGAAAAATCATGTGATATATATAGTGGGGTTCAGATGGAAAAAAACATGGAAAATTGTGGAAAAGCTGTTCTTTAATAAGGGTTTAAGAAGGGATTGGCTCCTTTGGGTAAGGCTTGGAGTTTGAATTTGGCAATTGCTTTTGGAAAAGGCTTCTCTTCTGGGCTTCCAGGAGCTGCTCTGGCACAGCTTGCTGCAATAGTGAACCCAGCAAACAAACCTACTAAAGTGAAATGGAGCCTCTCGTGGTCCAGGGCCTGGGAAACTGTGGAAAAGCTGTTCCTTAATAAGGGTTTAATAAGGGATTGGCTCCTTCCCCGTCGCTGTTTTTTCATTTTTTTTGTTTGGTCTTTTTTTGTTTATTGTTATTTTTGTTTATTTTATCTTTTCTGTTTTTGTTTTCTTTTTTCACATAGCTACTGTCATGCTGCTGCTCATGCAGGTATTGGCACCGGGTGTTTTTTTGGTATTGCTGAAACCTTCACTGCAGCCACGTGCTTCTGTTGAGTGCGCCCGTCTTCGTCATCAAGGTCATGCGGCTGTCTTGGATGCATTTCACAATCTGGGTGTAATCAGCATCCAAATATTTGGCCGGCTCCCGAACGCGCCTGACCAGCTTGTGCGCAATAAACCCGGCGATCTCCCGAATGGGCTTCCTGATGGCCGACCACTCGAAGAACTTGAAATCTTTTGGCTGGTTGAGCAACGCTTCCAACACCTTCTCCGCCGCCTCCTCCCCCAACACCACTGTCTTGCGTGAAAGCCAGGCTGCACCATAATTACCAAGGCGTCGGTCATCCAGCCATGTCTCCACGGCCTTTGAAAGTATTGTGGCGCCGCAGGGCCGGCATCTGCAGCCGCAGGCCATTGTGGCCGTTGCACGCGGCTTTCGTGCTGCGGGGGGTCTTCCGCTCGATCTTGGCTTCCTTGCCCACCTCGTCCATGGCCTTTACAAGGCTTTCGGCTTTGTAGTGCTTGGGGACATCCATGGCCTTGTGTGCAGTGAGGGCGGCTCTGAAGAATAAGTTCCACGCTGCAGCGCTGCGTTGCTTCAACGCACAATGAGCTACACGCTCTACACGAACCCGCGCCCAGCCCCGCAGTCGTGGCATCGGCAGCCATAGGCAAAACTGCAAGTATGCCGGAAGCTTGTTGTCGCCCGCAAAGAGGGCTTCCAGCTCGTTCTTAGAATATCCGCGTAGTTCGAATTCCACCTCCTCGTCCATGGCCTTCTCCAATTCCAGCTCCATCATGCGATCCTTCACTTGCTGGTCCAAGTCCTCCACTGGCAGTTGGCGGATCCTACCTTCGGTAGCTTTGACCACATCGATGAAGTCCTTGTCAAAGGAAAACATGTTCAGATCGCCGTCAAAATCCCCCCCCCATGCAGCCATGCGGGCGTTGCCGTGCCCATCCCGGCTGACCAATACAACATCTTCCAAGACCAAGCCCTTCAAATCTTCTGGCCACGGCTTTGCCTCCCACACCTCCATGTCCCACGGGCATTGGCATGGGCACCTCCACACCCAAGCGCTTGCCGCAGCAACCCGAACGAATGCAGGCCTTGTTGCCCTGCAAACGTCTTCTTGGGCTCGGCAAATGAAACTCCATCTCCTCCACCACCAGATGCGCCAGCATGCGTGCTGCGTCTCACTGGACATGGCTTGCGGTGCTTGCAGCGCTTTCACCAAAAGCACGGTTTGCAGATCATGACGTTCCAGAGTCAGGAGCGATGTTGTTTGCTGAACTTCTGCACTGTGTCTGCGTGGTATGTGGTTTGCATTGCTTCGGTTTGCTAGGTTTTCGATTCAAATGTTTGTTTCTTGTAAATCAAACAGAGTTGAGACAAAAGTCGGGAGAGAGAGAGAGAGAGGTAGGTGGGGACTTCAAACACTTGGTGCCAATGGGAAGCTCTGAGAAAGCTCGCCAAAACTTGGGTAAAGTTTACAAGGGATAGATGATAGAACTACAATGGGGTTTATAGACCATCTTATGGCCGCAGATCCTCAGATCCTCGCCTTTCATGTTTTGAAATCTGCTCTATCCGTGATAATCCATGAATTGTAGATGGTTCTTCGCCACTAGTCTTAGACCCGCAGAAAAAATCAGCTGGCAAGTCGATTTCATCATTGATGGAAGAAACAATCCATGACACAATCCATTCGTTTTCACCATGGTGCGTCAAAACTATACCATAGGTGGTAGATGCATGTTCAGATATCGTATATATACGGTATCTGAACATGCATCTACCAGCTATTGTGGACTTCACGAGGACATCAGCATGACTCATAGCCACAAAAAACCCTTAATTAACAGCTTTTCATTTGTGAAAAACGCCATTTAAGTGGGTTTGCTCAACTTAGTTGCAGGATGTTGAAGGAATTATTTCATCCGCTTTATACCATACCAATAGTACCGCACAAGGCGGTGGCGGAAGTTTCAAAAATAGGAAACCTATAGGCGAGGTTGGTTGTTGTGAATCACGGATGGCAGAGCGAATCCACTGATGGACCGACAGGTGTTTGGAGTTGTGTTTTTGGAATGGTTGCAATGGTTGCAGTGGTCACCTTACCACAACTGCTGGATGTAGTGTGGTGTAGTGCAATTGCAGTGTAGTTGCAGTTGTAGCTGTAGTTGTAGTGTAGCATAGTGTAGTGGAGCTGTAGTTGTAATGTAGTGTAATTAGTGTATTTGCAAGCGTAGTTGCCGTTGTAGTCGTGGTGTGGTGTAGTTAGTGTAGTGTAGTGCACTGTAATGTCGTGTTGTGTAGTGTAGTATGTGTAGCGTAGTGTAGTGTAATGTAATGGTAGTTGCAGTTGTAGTTGCAGTTGCAGCTGCAGTAGTAGTTGTAGTGTAGTGCAATGTAATCAGTGTAGTGTAGTGCTGTGTAATGTAGTGTGGTTGTAGTTGTTGTATTTTAGTTGTAGTTGCAGTGAAATTGGTGTAGTGCAGTGTAGTTGTAATTGTAGTTGTAGGCGTGGTGGTAGTAGTAGTAGTAGTTGTTGTTGTTGTAGTTGTTAGTGTATTCGGTGTAGTGTAGTGTAATTAGATGTAATTAGTGTAGTGTAGTGTAGTGCAAATAGTGTAGTGTAATGTAGCGTAGTATATGTGTTTGTAGTTGTAGCAGTAGTCATCAAAAACGAAGCAATTCTGCGAGACTTCCTCAATTTTGAACTTGACACCCATTTTCCTCTAGTATTTCCCATGGTTCTCCCATGGTTTTCCTATGTTTCTCCACCGAAACGGATGGGCGACCCCGGGCGACCCCGGGCGACCCCGGGCGGCCGGACAACCCTTTGGCGCGGAGCCCGGGAAGCTTTGGCTGAAGAGCACGCGGCCCTGGTAAGCCAGCGGGTGGAGGAACTATACCCTCTGGTAAACTAACGTAATTATAGAAAATCCACCCATTTTTGATGGGTAAATCCACTATAAATTGCAATTTTCAATAGCTATGTTAGTTTACTAGAGGGTAATGGGAATATGGCAAAAAAACATCTTGGACGGGGCATAGCATGAAAAATTGCCAACAAAAAAGCCATGCGTGTGGACAAAAATATACTAAAAAACATCATCTGGTTGGTGGTTTCAACCCGTCTGAAAAATATGAAAGTCAAATGGGATGATTGTTCCGAATATATGGAAAAATAAAACAAACCACCAACCAGGAACTATAATGGGAATATGGCAAAAAAACATCTTGGACACTTCATCTTGAATCTGAACAGGCAGCAAAGCAAGACCTCTTCTCAATAGATTATCCAAATGATCTGGGTAAATGAAAATATTTCACTAACCTGAATAGTTCGGCCACTCATCTTCCCTTTCCCGGCCCATGCCCTGCTGAATAGTTTGGCCATTTGGGGATGATTTCCCTTCTTAATCATGATTCCAGTGAGGTAGAACAGTGAGGTCGTTATAATTTACCCAGCTTAATGGCAACATGGCAAACAAACCCCTAATTCTATCGAGTCTTTATATATCATAGAACTATTGTATACTACTATACTTGTATTACAAGAGTAGAATATTACACAATGGAAATGTAATGGGAATTGTGATAAGATAATCCTATCAATGGGATATATTGGGAATTTATCAATATTATTCATGATGGGAACAAATCCGATTATTGAGAATCCATTAATATATTGGGCATATAATGGGATATAAAAAGATATTAATAACTGGGATTGTTCATGCTATATCATTATGGGATGCATCGAATCAACGTAGTATCATAATAAATCAATATAATTATTGGATAGTCATTATGGGAATATATCATACAAGTACTGTATATTACCATACCTATATTACGGAATCTTACAATGGGAATTAATGGGAATATGATGGGAATCATCAATGGGATAGTAATATTACTAAAATCAACGGAATGTACTTGGAATATGCTAACACCATGGGAACACACTGGGAATACGTGCATATCCAATGGAACATTGTGAGGAATCGTCATTGATATTTGGGAATATCCTTTGGAAGTCGAATAATATACTGTATAATATGAGAATCTTACAGTTCCCTCTGCTTGGAATCATAAACAACGGATATTAAAGGTAATAACGGGAATATGAGAGGATATCCAATTATCCAATGAGAGGATGTCATGTTTCCTAAAAAGACTGGGCTAGATTCATGAAATAGTAACGGTGATATGTCATGGGATGTATAATAAAAGGCAATGGAATATCATACAAGATATAAGTTGGTTTATAAGCCCAAGTAACTATAGTTATAAATACCATAAACCATAGTTATTGGAGTTATAAACCAACTTAGTCATCTTGGGGGCCTCACATCGAGGACAGGCTGCTTCCAAGTCCAGACGGAGGAGAGAAAGCGTGTGCCTTGGTGGCAGGCATCACCGTGGCAGGCCTCGCGGACTCTGCAGAGCTATTTGTTGTGGCATACCTTGGCACCCGGATTGTTGGAGCCGCAGCCTTCTCTGATGCCACACCTGGAGCTGGGCTTGACAGAGCAGCGCTCCCTATCGCTTTGTTGCTAGCTGCTGCAACAGTAGCCTCGGTGTGTGTGTCGAAGGTGGAGAACCAGGAGCAGCAGGAGCGGGTGGTGGCATGGGTGCTGTGGCAGGCCATGGGATGTATAATAGGCAATGGAATCTCATAGGATACGTGTATAATAATGGAATAAAATAGTATTAACTTTCGTGAGTGAAGAATCTGCAACTTTCAGAAAAATAAGAAAAATAAGTGTGCACAAGTGTGCCCTCAGTACTTTATGTGTTTTGGGACACCTAATGACGCAAATCAATGCAGTTTGCAGATCCAACAAATCAGAGGGGTGGTGGACAGATATATGGTAAAGGGCCATGGGACTTTCAACATCTCCAGGTAAGAAGGGTGTACTTTACCTGGAATTACATTGAAAAAAAGAATGTTCAATGTAATTCTGGCCATGGGACTTTCAACATCTCCAGGTAAGAAGGGTGTACTTTACCCGGAATTACATTGAATTAATTGATCGATAAAACTTAGTTGAAACAGTAGCATCCCAGAGTGAAGTGGCCTTGCCAGAACCACTAGAGTGAGTTTGTCTTGGCAAGACTATCTCAGAGTGAAGTGGTCCTGCCAGGACCAATTGAAAGTGAATTGGCCTTGGCAGGATCAATTCAGAATGAGTTGGTCCTGGCGGGATCGTTCCAGGGTGAAGTGGTCCTACCAGGACCACTTAAAACTGAATTGGTCCTGGCAGGACCATGATGGTTTTGGGAAGGCCATACAGGTCTTGGCCAGTCTTGACAGGACCATTATTGCCTTGGCCCGACCACAATTGGCAATTATGGTCTTGGCCGGACCACAACTGGCAATTATGGTATTGGCTGGACCATAATTGCCTGTTGTGGTCCTGGCCGGACCACATTTGCCAGTTGTGGTCCTTCCAAGACCATCATTGCCAATTGTGGTCCGACCAGGCGCATAATTGCCAGTTGTGGTCCTGGCCGGACCACAACTGTTCTTGCTGGTGGTTAGCTTTGTGCTTTTGTGCCTGCTATTTTTTTTTGATTATTTTGATCACCCACACATCTAATGCTTCTACTCCCTCACTACAGCCTCTTCATAAGTCGGAAGTTAGACTT
>Ga0126342_10017149_pt1 | contig 12548 bp, 13 predicted proteins | sample Cyp1metagenome_FD_92528 | JGI IMG/M metagenome (GOLD analysis project Ga0126342, IMG submission 92528) | Coral microbial communities from Lord Howe Island, Old Settlement Bay, Australia - Cyphastrea 1 metagenome | ecosystem: Host-associated > Invertebrates > Cnidaria > Coral ...
AGAGGAGACCTCAATCACCTTTCGGTCCATCAGTGGCTTCGCTCTGCCATCCCTGATTCACAACAACCAGTCTCTCCTATAGGTTTCCTATTTTTGAAACTTCCGCCACCGCCTTGTGCGGTATTACTGGTATATTGTAAGTACATTATTCTCCACTGCTCATCATCCTTGATTGCCTCCCAATTCCTTTTGGTTCACGTAACAAACTCGTCAAATCCCAATGATTCAGGCGATGTTTGATTTCCGCCCTTTGAAACTTTCAACGTTGAACTGCCCCTTCAGGTGGTGAACATTCCTTGGCTCCAAGACACAGAAGCAACTGAAAGGCGCCTGTGGCCCGGCAGTCCCAGCAGTCCCGGCAGTCCCGGCAGTCCAAGCGCTGAGAAATCGAACGAGTCACGTTTTTCGGTGAATCTCCGGGAAGTGTTGGACATTTCGAGGTCGTCTTTTGCAGTCAGCAAAGGCGACTGGTTGGAGTTATTGAAATTTATTGAATGGATGTTGTTGAATTGCTTCCGGTCACCCAAGGGATTGCTTTGTGTGAACTATGTTTTACAATTTTACCATATTTTACCCCAAAGATGGGTGGATTCAACATGATCTCTCCATATCTCTCCACTTCCCAAAAGAGGGATGAGGAGCTCCGATTGACCAATCTATTTTTTGGGCGGCTCAAGCACCAATCAGGTGACGGTACTGATACACTCTTCAAGGCGAACGTTGTTGCTGGTGGAATACTCGCACTCACTGAGGTGGATGGCAAAGACCCAGACATCCTGCTGCGAGCTGGCTCAGGACAAAAGAGAATGCTGACCATCATGGAAGGCAACGGTTCATACTTCGGCAAAATCGAAATCGCGGATAGCCGAGGGATGGTGCTGTACCATATGCAGAAGCCTTGTGCCACAATCACTGCCGATGTGAAGGATCTGAGTATGCAAGTGTACCCCTTGTCCGCTGATGCCAAGTTCTTGCGGGCAGCATCAATGATAAAGAAAGGGGAGAGGCTGAGAATCCAGGTGTCAAAGAACTTTGATGCTTCTCTCTTGCTGGGCTGCTTGCTGGGAATTGTTATCCTGGAACCTGATCTAATGAAACGAGCGTGTCATCACTAGAGCAATCTCCTTCCCGAAGTAAAACATCACCAACGGCGCAGAGCTGCGAAAAAAAGGAAGTCTGAGGCTGCTTCTGGAGACTGCAGTAGTGCATGGGGATTGGCTCGAAATGATAAGCAGGAAAAATGACAATCCAAGTATGACAATATATAGTATGTATATCTATCTATATATATATATATCTATATCTATATATATATACATACAGTAATTACACACCATAATTAATTTTGTGGTGCCTTCGGTTTCTCATTTTTGAGCCAGAGCCGTGGTTTTCAAAGGCCTTGTTCACCGAAACAAGCCTTGTTGCAAGACCCCAGTTGCTGTAGGGCAATGGACAATGCCATCGTCGCACATCGAAGCACCAAGGAACCGTTCTGTGGGAAAAGCTGCAAGTTGAGGACGACACACCCTTGGAAGCCCCAGAAGGCTCGGGCACCCAACCTGCTCGGTCGCCAAAGTGATAGTTGTGGTTTGCCAACACCATAGCTTCACTAGATTGAGTCCATGTTCTTTTCAGACTTGTGTTTATATATTTTATATAATATGATTTATATACTAATGAACATCAGATAGATGTTTGCTTGCAGCCAAGCTGCGACACACTTTGCTCAGGTGATTACTTTGTGGTTGGAAGTTGGAACAATTGGATGGCCGACCAGATGTCCCTTCGTAATGAGACCTGGTCAATAGAGGCGCATCCGTCACTGAAGTGAGCGAGCCTAGGTCGTGATGCAGCATGCTCAAATTCCAAAAAGCACAAAGCCCCAGGCTGCAGCTTATGCCATGGAAGATTCAACCGAACAGTTGCAGGTGGAATTGCCCTGCCAGGGAGGCGAATTTCAAATCCTGAGAAACGAGGACAGGCTTGAGACCGATTTACTTCTGACTTCTCAGATCTTCTCAGTCTTCTCATGTCTTCTCATTCGTGATTCGCATTTCTTAGCCACTAATGTTAAACTGGCAGCCCTGCAGGACTGGACTCAAATGATTGCCCCAAAAGGAAGGTTAGCGCCAGCCAGGGAAGTCGGCCAAGGCGCGTCGCCAGTACGTTTGTTGCAGCGGACAGCTGCTATTCCATCCTTGTCATGCTCATAAGTGCTGCTGAATTCTCTATGAATCTCCGATGTTTGTGATCTTAAATGCACACACCAAACAAAAACAAGCCAACCAGATACGTAGATTGACAGACGGACAGACAGATAGATCATGATAGATCATCATGGATCATGGTGGATAGACCATGATGATAGATCATAATGGATCAAGATAGGCATGGTAGATTCGTAGATCATCGTAGGCCTTTGCCTGAGGCTTAGTGAGCTTCCTTCAGCGTTCTGTCGCAGGCCCTGACCATTGCAGCCAGTTTCGTGGCTGCTCCTGGTCCCTGAACGGCCAGCCGGGAGACGTCTTCCGCATCACGTGTCAAGCTCAGAAATCAGCATGTGACAAACACATGGGGGCTCACAGGCTTGGAGCGCAAGCGATACACAAGTTGATGGTCTATCCCAGAGAGCAGTTCTTCCAGCCACCTCAGCATACATTTGCCCAAGGTTCACGCGTGCCATGATCAAGCAGCCGAATGGCAAATTGGAAGATGAAAAGCGAGTCTCCTGGGAGAAAGTGCGGGAGGCCAGCAGCACCCATTAACGTCAGATACCACATGATTTTCACTCCGGGCCTTATAGTCCTTGGTTATATGATTTATATGCGTGAATATGCGTGAATGTATTCCTTGATTTTTTTGGGAGATTCCGAATCTTAATTACTTTACTATGATTGGAGATGATGCACGCTTTTCACTGGGAGAATGGATCAGCCGGCGAACACCGCCAGGCTTCCAAATCTGGTGCTGGTGCTGAGTTGGCCTTGAAGAGCTCTGTTTTTGCCGTGATCGGCTCCTGGTGTCTCGCCGCCCCGCATTCGCAGTGAATGATGGTCTATGAGAGTAGGGAAAACCCTCCGGAGCTTGGGGTACCCAAGTAACTTAATCAATATAATTAAATTTCAGATTGAATAACATATGAATCATAGATATCAGATATCTGTCACTGTTTGACCAACATCCTCTGCCGCCTACTGGTTCCAGTGAAGGTTGCACAGGTCTGGTAGAGTTTTGGAAAGCCTAGGAGTGGCTTTGGGAAAGTCCATCGGATGAACTCTAAATCAGTTGATGGCGAAACTGTTCCTCGTCAGCAATGGAACATGGAAGTAAGTGTGCAAGCGGTTCTGAAAGGTGCGATTTTTGTTTCAGATTGCTTGCGCTTTCCGATTGAGACTCTCTTGAGTACTTACTCCCTTCACTTGCTTTGAGGTTTATACATTTTTTGTAGAAGTTGGGCGTGAAGGCTACGAAAGCTTCCAGCTGGTCCAAAATGCTGATTTGAGCAGATGCTTGGAGCATGAGACCCAAGGCAGTGGAAGTTGTGAGCCTGACCAGGATGTGTACTTGCGGGCCAAGCAATCGTGGATTTGCAGTTGGAAAATCCAAAGTAACCTTCCGTGACCTTCCCACATGTTCAAAAATTGGTAATTGCTCTATTTTTCTGATCCTCTGCGCACAACCTTATTGATTGCCTCCCGCCTCCCTTTGCACGTCTCAAAGTAGCACCTGCGGCGGCATTGCTTTGGCACTTAGGAATCATCCATCCTGACCGCCCTGTGACCATTCCAGGCCAGGGAATGGAGATGGAGCTGGCCAGGAGGAAGATGCATGCAGTCATACAGATCGACACACATATATAGTACGATATTATGTATATATGTGTGTGTAATATGTGTATATATATACACAATTATATACATATGTATGTACGTATGTGAGTGTATCTATATCTATATCTATATATATATAATATTTATTTTTACTTTTTTTAAAAAGCTATTGTCCTGAGCATGGAGCTCATCTGCAGTTTTTGTTGTGATGCCGAGTGTCAGGTTCCGCAAGCCGAGTTTTGGTCTCATCGATTGATCAGGTGAGGCAAGATCTCGCCACTGGGCAGAGCGAAATGCCCGATTTGCGAGAACGATGTTCAAGCTTGCAACGTAGAGTATACAGATGTATACAGTACACGTATATGAGGGGAATTTGGCCAAAAAGACACAAGGTCTGGGCACTTGGCATCGAGAAAGCCAATTCCACTGGAGACGTTTACAAGGTCGAAGTGGTGGTAAGAGGCGCCTTGGTTTGGATATGTTTGGACGTGGTCATTTTTTCATCAGCCGGGGCTGATAGATCATCTTAGATCATCTTAGATCCACTTTATCGATTCAGCATGATTCAGCTAGTAGGTGGCTAATAGACATGGATACCCCCCAATCACTTGCTGTGACCCACTCGAGGCGATGTGGTGATGAGTGTCTCCTGGACCGTACTGGAAGATGCCCCGCCCAAAGATAGGGAGATCTTCGGCAGCTTGTGAAGTGCGGAACCAACAGAGCCACTCTCGGAAAATGGGTCTGACCCCATTTTTGGGCAAACCCAACTGGGGAAAAACAAAAACAAATTAAATAGCACATGCAACAGACACAAACTCAGCCACAAGGATGCCAGCAGGACTCGTGCACTGATAGCCATAGGGTGGAATGCTTGCGCAGCCCACACCATGGCTGCCAAGCAGCATCTTCCATTCGAAGCACCCCGATCTTATTGCGACGACCGCTGTCGATGTAAAAAACGCTTTCCACAGTGCTCGGTAGTTTGGGCCAAAAGTAGAGTTTTCATGAGTTTTTGTGCTAAAGAATTATTAGCCACTCCTCCTTAACTTCAGCTTGATGTAAAATGTCATAAACATAGAAATCACGCGAAATGATAGGGAAATGGCGTGTGTGATAGGGTCGGTATACATGATCAGATTTGCTGTCCCTGGGGTGTGAGCGTTTGGTTCTGCAGCCATGCCAAAATGCGTATGGGTCAAATACGTACATGTAAGCGTCATAAACCACAGCCAAGAGGGGTTATTATCAAGACTGGGTAGAGTCGGTAGAGTAGATTTTTATAGACCCATACCAGTCGTTGGTCATTGGGTCTATTGCATGTTTCACTTTGGTTTTGGAAACGCATCTGTCTTTATACATCTTTATACGCGTGCATGCCTGTAAAAACTTGTACATATGATTAAATACGTATATGTTTTCACTTTGCACGTATATAGACTCAGGAAGACGGAAGCAATTCGGTTTCATGCTGTTGCCGTTCAGGGCTCAGCCAGGGGCGTTCCAGCCGTCTGCCTGGCGCACCTTGCAACATGGCAGGAGGGACACTTGAGTGGCTGCAGCAAACATTGGGAGTTAGTTCATAGAAAAGGATACAAAAGGATACAAAAGGTCACGAACATGAGGATTTCAGAATGAGGTATGTCGAACATCTCAGACACTGTGACTCGATCAACATGAGATGATGTTTTTTGCTGTATGGGGTGTAGTGCTACCTCCTGGATTTGGCAGGTCCATTTGGACACGGTTCTTTCAGCCCCATGGCTGATTTATAAGACTTTGATAAGCAAGTTTTGCTAAGGTCTTGCGATGAAGAGATCTTTCGATGCCGCAGTCGGAGGTCTGAGGGTCTATACGGGTTCCGGCTGCAGCCCAGAGATTTACAGGAAATGTTAGTAATTCAAAAAAGGAAACACATTTACATTTTGTTTCTACCTTTAGGAAGCTGAGAGGTTCAAACCACCCTTGAGTTCAAATGTTTGCCATTTCTCAACTGTGGCAGGATTGGCAGGTGGCCCTCCAAAGGCTCCCCGAACCGTGGGGATGGCCATTAAGATGCTGGTGGACCCCAAAGAAGCCGGAACTTTGATTGGCAAAGGCCGCTCGGATTCCATTCCATGAGGTTTGGTTCACCAAGGCAGGCCGTGAGTTGATGGGTTAGTGCACACGCGCACAGTTGGCTACTCTAGATATTTGAGTGAGGTGGTGCCACGCAGAAGCAGATTGCGGAAAGTACTGGGTGCAGACTACATTTGAGCGGTTTTGGTGAGCTCTACCCTGGAACCCAGTTGCAAGAAGCCACTTGGTTGACATCAAAGTCATCAACTCAAGATTCATTATTGACCTTACGTACGTTTACAATTTGTCAGCCATATCCAATTAATTCCTATCATATTCCATTTAATAGGTCCATGGGTCGCCTTTCCACGCCTTTCTGCAGGTGTAAAACACGTACTCTTTGGTTCTGGCGTTCCAACCTTTTCAATCCGTGTTTATCCTTTTCGAGCCTTGTCCCATCCCTTTCCAATCCTTTTCCCATGTTTTGTACCGTTTTGTTGAGGTATGCATAAAGGCGGACAGCACGGAGATGGTGTCCCACGGCGTCATGTCAGTTTTGACCAAGCTCGCGGAAGAGAGCGGCGGCAAGGTGAATGGTGGCGAATGGGAGGTTGAGGATGGAGGTGCCAGAGCAACTCGTCGAAGACACGTCGAAGACACGATGACGGCCGTGAAATCTGATGAAATCTGAAGCTTTTGTGAGATTTGCGGGTAAACATTAAACATTGGTAAAATGTCTAGCGACCAGCTTACAAATAGAAGGCCAAGTGAGTGAATTTTGAGCATTTAGATTTAAGCCATGAACAGACGAAGATCTATCCCTATCCTGCTGAAAACCCTGTGGATTTGCAAGGTATTTGCAGTTAGCCATGGTTCCTGGCCAAAGGTTTGGGTTCCTCACAATGACTTCACCACCCGTGATGGGTGTCAAGATGGAAAATATCAACACGCTCCGCATATTAGCTTGTGATGTCGGTTTTATTCATTGGCCGCAGAATGAGATAGATCAGACAGAGTGATATAATTGGAGAGGCAGAGAGAGGGAGAGAGAGGGAGCGAGAGAGAGCCCTTTTTCCACTCGGGGATAGGCTCCGTATGATTCTGTGAAACTTTGACATGTGCCTGCAACCTTGGACTTCGATTTTAAATGAGTTTTTCCCGATATCAGCGTTGGTGTGCCAAAATAATAGACAAGGATACAGACTATTGGATGAATAGACGGGCCGGGGTCAGGTACACTTCATCGTTCCAACTCAGTCAGCCCGAGCCATCATTGGGAAAGGCATCGAGCCCCGGGTGGTGAAGTAGCCAACTGAAACATGGCTGGAAGAATCCTGCAGCTGATTGCAGTTGTGTGTAATATTGTGATATATTATGTAATGCACCTTTTGATTTTTAAAACCCTGTAATAGCTGTAAATGACCATGTTTAAATATGTTTAAATCACCGGTCGGTACATCAATGATTTTATGATATGGAGCCCCAACAGAGGTGATGCGCTTGGAGGCAAAGGCATGCCATTATCTACCATCCATGACATAAAATCCATGACATAAAATACAGGCCATGATGCATGAATTTAACTCAAACCAGTCGGACCACCAGAGTCAGACACATGAATTATCATGCATTGCAACATTTTATTTTGGAGGGTAAAATGCCATACATACTATAGTTGATTGTCCTGATGTGTCCTGACATCTTTGATTTTTCTAAAACCAGCCTTTGAGAGTCGGAGGTGGTGAGAATGTGAAAGCCTTGCGGGAGGCTTCGGGCATGCAGGCTCGGGGTTCCATAGCTCCACAGTTCTCATACCCAACAGCAACTACCTTGGTTGTTGCCACATTTTTCGGCGATCATGGTAGATTCACTGATGCCGTTTGGGGATGGCACCATCCAGTTATGTAATAATAGTATATAAATGTATGTAATAGTGATGTATAATTCTTTGTTTGTGGTGATAGGATGGCTTATTCTGATTAGTTCTTGGGTGTACCACATTGCTCACCATCTTTCCACATTCAACAGGTCCACGTGGAGGATATGGTCCTGGGGGAGCGGGACACTGCGGAACAAGTGGTGTCCCTCGCGGGACCAACGTCGCAGATTCAGTTGGCCTTGCCCATGATCCTGGAGAAGGTGGAGTCGGGTGGGAGTTGAGGCGATGTTCACAGTGAAAGGTGCTTGAATACCTGAATACATCTGAATAGTTGTTTGTTAATTATATTATATTGTTTGTTATATATTAACCACACACACACATATATATATAATATAATTATCTATACGTAGCTTAACTGTTGGTTTTGAATTAGTCTTGCTGGCCTTGAGTTCTTCAGATCATCGAATATCTGTGAATAATGATGATGTTGGGATGGTAATGGATTAGTTCAGACATCCTCCCACAACTCACTATACCTGGAACTGTTCCGAGTAGTTCCTTTGTGCAGTTCCTGAGTGTGATCGTTGGAGAATGGTTGGTTGGAGCTGATTTTCCCTTGGAATGTAGTTCCAGGTTTGGGGGTTGAAGTTTTGCTTTGGTTGCATTCTCATAATTCTCATTGAATTGTCGTTCCCTGAGGAGTCTATATGAGCGTGTTGCAATTTGAAGCAGCATTTTCCACCCTGCGTACCCTGCAACATCCTGCAACCCGCTGCGCTTGTTTGCAAACCAATTTGCAGGTTGAGGAGCTTTCAGGGCAGCCATGGTTCGCGAGCTGGGCCTTCAGCTGTCTAGCTGCGAAAGGTGGAGGAAAGTTCTGTGGTCAAGCGCAGGTTTTCTAAGCTGAAACTTCAATGAAGGAAGACTACCTTCGTGCTTCATCTATGATGGGATAATCACTAACAAGATTGATATAGATCTATCATGATTGACCCAACATGATCCAACTGAAGATGGAACCAAAAACGCGCCTTGCTGATGAACATGCGCATTCACATTGAAGTCACTGCAAGTCCCGCATGCAAGTACAGAATGAGCATATTATTCCATGGCGTAGCAGCGTAGCGGGAAAGATGTGCGCAAGAGCAAACGGACGTGAGAGCATAGCGGCATGTACGGAAGTTAGTTGGCGTGCGTAGCAGTAGAGATGTGACAGGTGAGCAGCAACGTTATACAGCGCCGCAATCGCCACAATTGCAAATTGAACGTTATTGCCCCAACCTACCTTCCCAACCCCATCTCATCAAATGCAGCAACATATGACATCAACAGTAACAAAATCAGCGATTTGTTACGGGGGTCGTTAATCTGGATGTAGGCATGCACACATGCACACACACACAAAGCCCTTGCACCAGTAATCCTTGAGTGGGACGTGCAGTGACGTAAACGTGCATTTGCATCCGACCGGAGCGTCATCAACAATGGGAAAGCCACCCAACCGTATACATAAATCCGTATAACACAGTGGGAGAGAATGATCAATATGTAACCCTTGTAGTTGAATGTGCGCTAGTTTGGTAACTTTCACGTGCATCATCCGACTGCAGGAAAGGGCAAAGGCGGCATGGCCAACATGGGCGGCATGGGCATGTCTCCAATGAACGGTGGGAAAGGTGATGGGAAAAGCAAAGGTAAAGGTGTCATGGGGATGTCCATGGCTGGAATGGGCATGGGTGGCATGGGTGGCATGGATTACGGCAAGGGTGGCAAGGGCAAGGGACAGGACGGCTACGGCGCCGCGACCCAGTCCAACATCGACATGCTGTCGAATGCTGTGTCCCAGCTGCCACCCAGCCTAGCATCCGACAGATCCCAGGCATTGCAATTCAACTGTCAGGCGGAGTTTGTGAGTGCGCTGATTGGCAAGGCCGGTCAAGGCACAAAGCAAATTGCCATCATGACGGACACCAAAATTATGATTCGGGAGATTGAAGGGAATACCACCGAAAAGGCGGTGGTTGTGAAGGGCAATGCCATTAATGTCGCATCGGTTCCTTGGATTGAAGATTCAGGAAGATTCTGTAGATTCAGCCGGATGCCTGTCAGAGCAAATTACCCAGAGGCCGACATAATTAGTGAGATATAGTGAGATGTTCACCAAAAAAAAGGCAACACATCCAGCCAACCCAATATGGCGGGCACCCCGGCAATAATGTGTCAATAGATTAGTGATGATTAGTGTATATACAATTAATACATATTAATACAGTGTGTTTGCATTATTATACAGTGCAGGACATGAATGTGGGCTAGAAGCACTTAAGTGGTTTAGTGTCGCACGCGTGCTTCCCAGCTCGGATTGATTCCACTGTTCGTTCAAGTTCAGGCACAGTTTTTGCTTGTTTTATCTAGCCTCGAGCGTTTTCACACTGCCTTGTCAACCAAGCAGATCATCATCCAAAAAAGACAATCAAATAAACTGATTATAAATTATAAGTAATGCATGATATTAATGATTTCAAGCTGAGTTACACAACATGACATGATATGCAGGATTATGCCTCCCTAGTCTGCAAAGAAAATACACGCGGCAGATTCCACTCATGTCATGCCGGAGTCCCCGAAAAGTTTGGCCAAGTTGAGAGCAGTTTGAAGTGATCTTTTCCTGAGGCTTACTTACATCTCGCTAGCCGCCTGTCACAAATCATGGCAACCGCGACTCCCGATGCCGGAGCCCCTTCATTGGCAATGGCATATTCTTGAGATGGAGAGCTGCTTTAAGGCGGGACAAGGATCATTAGGTGTCAAGGCAAAACCATGCAAAACCCAGAGCTACTGGCTGATGGTTTCAATATCATGTGTCATATCAATCATGTTTTTCCGTAATGCTTGGGATGGTGAATGGGGGGCCACTGGAATCATCTGGAATCTGGTGCAATGGGTCCAACATGACCCAACCATTGGACCAGAGGAAGTTTGGATGGCACATGCCTCGTGATTTTTAACTGAAAATTAGATCATATTTAGATCATATCAAATGAGCCGTTTCCATTTGGGTGGTTTATAACGTCGACCCATTCCGAACTCACTTCACTTTGACTTCTCTCTTTTCCCGCAGGTCCGGGCAGGTTACGTTTAGCTATAGTCCTGGCTGTCGGAACGTTGGCATAAGAAGTGCCAAGCGCATTGTAAGACTACAGTGCAAGCTGCCAATGTGGCAAACCGCAGAGGCGGAGAATTTCACAGGACATTGCCAGTTTGCAATGAAGCCAGCCATGATGGGATCATGTCACATTCATGTAGTAAGCCTTGGTTTGGTAGGTTCATGTTAACCTTCAGGCCGAAGCGAATCCGAATGGAGGAAGATAACGCCCTACCCAGAACTGGCATGTTTTGCAGGGTATCTGGGGTCAGCCAAGTGATGCCAAGTGCGCAGCCGAAAAAATGAAGCGGTTCATTCTTGACAAGGCAATGGCTTCGGAGCATAATTTTGAGCATTAGCTCTGGCAGCCACTGCGTGAATGCAGAATGGCGTTGCGCAGTTGTCGTGTGTCCGCAATTGCGCACCGACACCGTGCGAAGGCCGCACGGATAATGATAATGATTCTGGAGAACTCCTATATAGCTATAGCAAAAAGATGTGGAAAAAAGCCGGAATCTGAAATCCGACGGAATCCGTGAATGTTTCACATGGTTACCATGGTTGCTGCTAACAGCTGACGATCAGTTGATGCGTATGTGACCACAAAGCATGTCCACGGTGATTTGCGTTCAGCAGTTCAGTGACATTCACAAAGGAGTGTAAATCTCAAAGCAGGCACGAAACCGTGGCAGTATTTGGTGCTTGCAAGCCACATAGTGTTTAAGCCACATAGTGTTTAAGCCACATAGTGTTTGAAATGGTGTTTAATGTGGTTGTAATAAGTAGCTAAGTACCCTACAGGGCCTACACATGCATCAACAGATGCATTAACCGATTGATGTATATATCAGAATGTATCAGATGCATCAGGAGATGTAACTATAGTTTCCACTACGTCACTACTTTCCACCATTGACACCATACATTCCCTGAGCCATGGAGTAGCGACCCCCGAGCCACTGGTGGAAGCCATAGCAGTGAGGCGCACAGCGAATGAATTCCTTTGCTCTTGAGATGCCAGTTGACATCCTGCGTTCCTGATTGATACGATATCCATCGATATCCTCTCTCTCTCTCTTCTTCTCTTCCCCTGTTTGCTCTATCCATCTCTCCTCTCTGCTGCATGTAGAGGATCCGATAGATGGAAGAATGACGAATAATGATGGAATACGTTGAATATGTTCTTATATACAATATCTTATAATCATAAAGCTTAGTTTTTTGATATGCACAATATATAAATATACATACATATTCACACACATATTCACATACATACACACATATATATATATATTTACACATATGCAGCTGCATGTACATATACAAATTTATATACACATACACACATACACACATACACACATACACACATACACACATACACACATACATACATACATACATACAGCGCCGGACAACTACTTAGAACATCGTTTTGGAAATTTTTCGGTGGGTACGCGCCCTCTACTTAGAACATTTTCGGCGAATAGGGGACGTATGTTCTAAATGACTTAGAACATATGAGGATCCTCTACTTAGAACACGCCATCATATATACATGTAAATATATGTATATGTATACATACATACAACTTAACACTGCATATTTATATTATATATACAGGAGGTG
>Ga0126342_10017150_pt1 | contig 12548 bp, 14 predicted proteins | sample Cyp1metagenome_FD_92528 | JGI IMG/M metagenome (GOLD analysis project Ga0126342, IMG submission 92528) | Coral microbial communities from Lord Howe Island, Old Settlement Bay, Australia - Cyphastrea 1 metagenome | ecosystem: Host-associated > Invertebrates > Cnidaria > Coral ...
ACTGCTCTGGGGCGAGTTCGAACGCGAGTTCGAACTGTGTCACCGCCAGTTCGAACTCGAGTTCGAGCATGTGGACCGCGAGTCCGGACTCAGAAAGCTTGGTTTTTTTTTCCGGGGGGGGTGTTCGAGTTCGAGTTCGAGTTCGAGCGGGGCTCACTATGACTCGTTGCACTCGTAGCAGTCGTTGCTCTGGCCTGACGCTGATCCACACCAAGACGATAGCGTAGACGACCACGACCAACACCAAGACCCAGGCCTTGGGCGGGGACGTGACCAGCGAACACGGCGAACGCAGAAATTGCTGCTTTTTTGGTGGTGTCATTGTGTCATCATGTCATTTTGTGTCAAAAGATTAGCAATTTACTCTGAAAATCTGACAACCGCTTCACTGTTCCAAACAACTTCCGGTGAATATGAGGTCCATGTTCGAAACATCTTGTTGCAAACGGGAAACCATCAAGGCTCCACAGTTAAAACCTGAGGTCAGCTTCGCCTCAGCAAAAAAAAGAAAGCCACTGCCAGGTCGATAGACACAGCGGCTCGGAAACTTCTTCCAGCTGCACAGCTGCAGCGACATCAGCGATTTCCACTGTGCCAAGTTGCCCAACCAGCGCCATGGCGAAGTTCGTTGAATAACCCCGGTATTTTGGATGCAGCCACCAACAAGCCAATGATCATTGAGGAGACGTTCTTCATGCGTGCACCGCCATCTCAGCAATGGTCAGGCCATACTCAAAACGGGCGAATGCCAGTGGCTTTGTTGCAACGGTGGTCAGATCTGATTTCCAAGTTGTCATGGAAAAGCATTGAAAAGCTTCAGAATGTTTGAAAACAAGACTGCACTGCCATTTTTGTGTCTGACTCACCTGACATCAAATTCCTGGGGTCTGGACCGGTAAAATCAAAGGTAAGCGAAAAGAAGGACGTCTGCAGCCACAACTGCAACCTGGGAAGCTGTCAAGCTGTGAATGTGTGAAAACGATTTTTTTCGGCTTCAAGGCTTTCAGGTGAAAGTGGCTAAACTGGCTGACCTCTTCCATGCACTTGAACAACAGAGCAGATTTTGCGGATTTTAAAGCTGTGGAGCAGATTTTCGAAGACCAATCTCGTCATTGTCACCTGAAACGACAACAGTTGCACTGGGCATTGCATGGAGAAAACATGGGCCCAGGTGGCGTTTCTCCTGTGGCTGGCATAGCGCTTGGGTGTGTGGGGGGGGTTCTGGGTTCAAACTCAGCATGCACCAGCACGATCTGTGGGCTATCTTGCGGACCGCATGGTGCTCTCTTCAGCCAAGTCGCGAAAATGAGTCTTTCATTAGCCTCTCCTTAGCTCCGCCAGAATCGTTTGAACTTGTAAGACCTTGTCAGTGAGTGCTGTGGCAGAAACCAATTAAATCATATCAGATTAAATCCATTGAATTTGTCCGTAGAGATTCCACACAAAAACTGATCACGAAAATTCGATTTGAACATCGCCATTGAGACCAGGGTCCTTCGGTGAGGGCCTGTTCAAAAACGCCAAATCCACAGTAGAGTGCTACGCTCACCTCATCGTTCCTTGGAGCACGGCCACTATCAAGGCCTCCAAGGTGCCATGATGAAGAAGGTGCATGTAGATGTGTCTATGCAGAATCATGTAATATCATGTGCTTTCAGTATCATGTATATAAATATTGTATATATGTATATATGTATATGATATATATATATAGAGATTATGGATGTGTACAAAACTTAAAGGAGAAAATACAGCATGATATAGACGATGCACCCAAGTCCGAGGCAAATTCGAAATTCGCTCTATGAGCACTCCTTACTCATGTGCCATCGCAGAATGCTGTCTGTATAAGGCTATTCCATGGATTTCCATGGACCCTTTTGCAAGGCAAGGCACACACACCACTGTTTCCAGACGGCCCACTGTTTGGAGAACCAGCCTCCGAAAATCTTCGAAATATGACAAAGTCATCACAGATTTCGAGGGTCAGATTCTGACGTCTGGGACTCAAATGAAGATGACATGCTGCCGCCTGCCTAGAAGAGCAAAGTTTGCAAGGACCGCAACGAGGACAATAACGCCTCAGCTGCACAACGGGCCATGTTTTCCAAGGAACTAGACTAACTAGACGTCCCCTAATATCCACAATCCGTCTCAATCCGTCTCAATCCGTCTCAATCCGTCTCAATCCGTCTCAATCCGTCTCAATCCGACATACCCCCGGCGCTTGTGGATGGGCCCCAAAACAAAACGATGCTTTAAGCAAATGATGGAGGCCTGCCAGCCAACCCCAATGCAAAGTCAAGTACATCCCGAAGGCGAGCAGTGTCGTAGTGATAAGTGCAAAAAAGGGTGCTTGTCCTCAGCAACATGTTGCATGAAACAGTGCATGATCATCATGTATACATGAAACTGGTCGTTGACCAGTTTCAATCACCGGGTGAATCCGTCAATTCCATAGACTTTAAATTGTTCTGATCGATTTCACTGAAAAGCTCGTGATATTTTGCATGGCCATCTCGAAACTGCCAAGCATGGCCAAGCATGATATCCACTCAGCACTGTCCTGTAAGCTGTGGAATGTAGGCAAAGCTGATGAAGCAAAACAGCGCCAATCCACTGAAGGTCAACTCCTTGGCACCAAAGGTGTGCTGTTGAACTGTTCATCGGAAGTGTGAACAAAAACGACTGTGATCGGACCAAAAAACTAGTAACTAGGGACCCAAAACAGTGCATCAAAATATATCAAAATTGTCTACTTTTGCAATTTCTGACAAAAAAAAATCTGCAGGAGCGTTCCCTGTTGGATACCCCTTGACTCCCAGAGATATCCAATCCATTCACTGCCCAGCAGCTCGAATCGTGAATGCCAGCTCACTACTGGCCCCAGGAATCGCTTCCCAACTTGACCTTCAAAACTTGGCCAAAAAGGCTACAGGCAAGCCCCATCAATTCCCATCAATTCTCATCATGTGAGTCATTTTATGTTACAACTGTTACAAACTAAATATGCTAAATCCATCCAAAGTCAACGTAGTCAACGTAGTCAGCTCAGGCCAAGCTGCTCGTATTGCCAAGAGATGCGGTCGGTACAAGCCGCCGCACTGCCCACAAACATGGCGTCTGTTGCCATGTCCATGTGATCCAAAATCAAGAAGAACACCAGGATGGGCCCCCACAAGAAAAAGTCCTCGCGGTCGGTGTTCGGATGTGGAGCATCATCACTGAAGCTTTTTGGCTATCTCTAAATCATGCTAAATCGAATCAAAATCCAATTGTCAAATCCTGCTAGCTGGCTAAATCATGTAAAATCCATCTTGAGCAACACTCTGAGCTGACTCTGCTGGCCGGATGTCCATGGGCCTTGCTGCAGTCGCAGAAGGCCACCTTCTTTTGGCTCTTCGATTTTGCGATGATCATCAAAGCGATATGCGCCTCGAAGCACGTCGGATTGGGTGTCGAATTGGGTGTCGAATTGGGTGTCGAATGATGATTTAATCATATTTAATCCATGAAAAACACAGCAACATCGAAGCAGAAAGTGATTGGATAAAAGATGTGTACCATGTGGAGAATGCAACACCGTAGCATCGCGTAGCTCCATGTAGCTCCAAAGTTGGTAGCTCCAAAGTTGGGCCCAGGTCTCGTCCAAGGCACTGCCAGGAAGCAGCCATACACGACATATCCAATACTGGGAGGTCCGCCTGGCACGGAGAAGTCAAGGCAAGTTGGGATGAAGTGGTGAACCAAAATTCGATAATGGTCAAGCGTGTCTGTTTTCAAGAATCATGATAGATTCTATCAGATACTATCTATAAAATTCATTAAAATTCTACAAACACTTGTGTATACATAGTATACGGCCTTTCCACCAGCATCCACCAGCCAAACCCAAATTGACACAGTGGGCGGTGCCTTCGCATGTAGCATCTTTCGCAAGAAAGAGCATGGTCAATGGCATGGCTATCCAATGCAGGAAGGCAGCCGTCCAGTAATACCAAGCGACCGTATACTTTTCCTTGCAAAGCTTCATGAGCAAAATCCAACATCATGCAAATATGATGCACCTATAGTGTAGGTCACGGCCAAAAGCATTCCAAGATACAGAAAATTGGGATTTGCTAGAAGACATGTACAAGACATGCTGGATGTTGGTCTAGATCCTTCTCAGTGAGGATCTTTGGGTCAAGCTGATAAATTGCACCAACTGCAAAGGCATGAGCAGGGCAAACAAGTCAAACAACATGTTTTCTATCTATTTTCTAATTCTATCTTAAAGATTCTTAAGGTAATGTGGTATAGGAATGTATAGGACATGTCTAGACTCGGTGTTGACTCCTGACCTGCACTCCAGAAATCATGAGAACATCTAGTGTCTTAAACCACTGGGATCAACACCTTGGAGATTCTGAAATACAGGAAGGTCCTATAGATTCCTATAGTGTTCATCTTTTATCATCTTTTATCATCTTTTATCTATGTCAATCTATGTGTTCACATGACCTTTGTTTTATGCAAGTTTTATCCATGATCTGATCGAAAAACGATCGAATCAGAACAGTTGGTTCCACCAGAAACATAGCAAAGCCGACAAAGAGCCTCAAGTGCCACAAGCAGCTCAACTTTGAAGCAAGATACGGTTTGAAAAGCACTGTAACCGTCCTTCTTATCCAAAAGGCCAGCAAAACCACAGACGAACCAGACGTATGCGATGACAACGAGAACCGTGCAAGCTCCTTGGAGCACAACATGCTGAAATATGCTCACAATGCTGACCAATCAGCCCGTTTCCCCCACTGACAATCGGCTGCATCAATGAGAGGATTCAGGTTGCTAAAGCCTCGGTGGACACGTGCGAAAGGATTCAATTTTTGATGTGTTGAAATCACAAAGTCAAGACAGTCAAGAGTCAAAGAAAAATCCCTCTCTTTCGTCAACCCCCTGCCATTTTGTTTCTCGTTCACGTTCAGACTGTCTCATCTCCTGACCTCCCTTCCAACTCGTTCTTTCCTTTCCACAATGCTAAACTCACTTCAACTTTGTTTTCAAGGCCCATGTTAAAACCATAGGAAAAAGTCATGACACATTGGTTGTGGGACCTCAGGTAGAGCCACAAAGGCTGCCGCAAAGCCTCCAATGACTTTCATCGGAACGTGCATGCCGAAATAGATGCCCTCAGCCAAGGAGCCCGAAGGAGCCCGAAGGAGCCCGCCAAACCCATGACTTTAAATTTGAAAACAGATCTGTGAGCGATAAACAAATGAAACAAGCTATGCCGCCATTGGGCCATGGGAAATGTTTTGCTATGGCACCCCAACGACCACACCACTCATGCCACTCAATATCTGCACATGTTTCAACTGGTCCGCAAGCTCATCTGGGCAGACCTCCTGTGAGTCCTGTGCTACCGCATGGGGTTTCTGTCGCCTGTGCGTACCCAACTGGGGTGTAGCACCTGCCCTTAGGGCCTTAGGAGTATTGACACACATGGCACCAGCCGCACCACTGCAGACAAGACTCGGATTTGAAATTGTGTTCCTGATGATGCTCCGCAACCCGGTTTCCCAATTTCCCTATGTGTCCACTGGTGGAGAAGCAAGAGGGATTTGGGATACACAGGGACACCTAAGCCCTGTTTGATTGATGGTGATAAGACGGCCCTTCTGAAGACATTGGTTTTCTCTTCTGAACACAACAGGGTTTTTGGTCCAAGCATCCTTTCCCTCTTTTTCAACTTCTTTCACCACTTTGTCAACCTCCTCCTGAAAGCTGAGTAAGAAAAGAGCTTGGAACATGTCTAAAATTGGGAACTCTCCTATGGAAGTTTCTTACCACCTTTATCAGGGGAAAGCTTCTAGAGAAGGAAGACGGCTGGGTTTTCAGGTGCAACTTGTGGATTCCATCACTTTGGAGCCATTCGCTCTGCTGCCAAGCTTCATCGTCCTGCTCTTTAGTCTTTTCAGTCTCTTCGGTCTCTTCGGTCTCTTCAGCCTTTTCAGCCTTTTCAGCCTTCCTTGGCGTCAGTGCGGAAGGCCCTGTCCCACCAGTGCAGCTAGGTCAGCTAAGCAGGTCTATATTCCAAAGTTGACCCATTATCCCATACAATCACCGTTACTATCCTACATATTCCTACATAACTGCTACATAAGTCATGTAGGATAACCAAAACATACCAAAACATACCAAAACTCTACCCCCCTTTTTCATCCTTTTCTCTCACCTTTTCCCATCGTTTCTGCCGTGCCACTGATCCAACTGGATGAGTTCCTTCTCGATGGCCAGGCCCCGGCCGAGGCTCTCGAGGCTCTCGAGGCTCTCGAGGCCAGACTCGCTGGAGGATAGCCATGGAACGGCCAGGAGGGCAACGAGACGCAGCAATGCCATGGCGATTTCTACGGCAAAATCTCAAGGATATTTAGCACAAAAAATGGAACAAGGAATGAGTTTTTTTGAATGTTGAAGACGATTATCTGAGGATGCTGGTTTCCCTTGGTCCGTTATTGGAGCTTGCGCCTGTTCTCGCAATACATATGCAACGGCACTGACAAATAGGTACCTGAGTGAAGGATGAGCCGTCAGTGAGCAATACTTCAGGAAGGACCATTTCAAAGTTCTCATGCCACTCTGCCATTCTAATCCAGTGGAATTTCTCCTTTGGGACCTCATCCTTGCCGTCCTTGCCGTCCTTGCCGTCCTTGCCGTCCTTGCCGTCCTTGCCCCCGGTTCCAGTTGGCCGCGCCTCCATTGACTTTGGTGCGAAAAGCAGCAGCAACCAATCGAAGGTGCCTTTCAGCACGGGTGACGAGGAGGTGATTCTCAGGTGTTGGGACCGATTGGGACCGATGGTAATCCAACTCAAGACAACTATTCATTCACTGAATGACATGATATGACATGTAGATTGTTGATAGTCATTGTAATAGTCTGATAGTGAGATAGTACGTGTGGTTCGATGTGCAACATACACAACATATCACAACATCAAAAACAGAAACAAGGACCCTCCCTTGGTCGCGCCATCAAGTGCTGCAGCCCGCGTGGCATCGAAGACGGCCACGGGTGACAAAACCTCCCGGATCCAGAGGTTGCCGCGGCAATTGCCGGAAAAACTCACAAAGGAAATTCATGGAAATTCCACTATCTAGCAAAACACCCAAAACTAAAAACAATCTTGACCCCACTGGAAACATCAATTAACATCAATTAAGAATAATTAATAATTAAGATCAATTAACCCCTTCATCTGTGCATCCGAGATGGTCCAAGGTGTCGTTTCCGCCCATGTTTCAGTTCCTGCGCCTGTCGTTCACACCAGGCACAAAAAGATTCGACTTGATCCCGCCACGGAGCTCCTTGCCTCGTCCCGAAATCCCATGCCATGCTGCGATGCCACGATGCCATGCCGGGCCAAAATCCCATGGCCTCCAGGTCCAACTCGCCCAGGGTTTCGATGGCGATGAGCCACCTTCCTGGCGCGGAAGCGTCGGTCTTGCTGTGGTCGCTGCACCATGTTGCATGATGTCTGTTGATGTTGCAGCCTGGTACACCACAAAGCCACCAGAGGGCGCCTCAATGCGTCCATTTCAGGTCAATCTGTGACAAGAGTTCACAAAATGCACAGCATCAACCCGAATCTCTAGCCAGACTAGCCAGACTAGCCAGACTTCAGCGTTGTTTTGACGTTTCTCTACATGGCTTGGGTCACCACAAAGTCGCATGCATCGTCAGAACGCACATAGACGATGGCTTCTTCGGGCCTTGGAGCCATTCAAGAGCTGTCGCAGAGCTGAAAACGGGAGCATCATGAGGCATCATGAATATCATGAGCCAACAGTCAACACATCAAGCTTTGCCACTGTATTTTGTCCTGGAATGTCCTGAATATCTTGAGAAGTTCTTCCCTGGTTTGGAAGTTGAGCTTGGTCACTCAGGATCTGAGTACTTGATCTCCTGATGGCAACAAATGCTACAAACAAATACCTTCAGCACTGCAGAACAAGTAAATCTGCGGATCAAGACAAAGGAAAATCAAATCTGGCGTGCAATTGCGGCTTTTTGTCAGATGTCCTGTTTTAGCATCTGCCCTTGCTGCACCTCTTTGATTCGCAAGGCCTATGCACAACTGGAACTAAAATGGCCAAGATGGAAACTCGCTGGATTTTCTCACCATGCCTCGCTGCCAAACTCAAGGCCAGCCCAACGCCAGAGCTCCTGAGGGTGCGAGCTGGCTTGGTCCCGAATCCGGCGTGATGATCGTGATGATCAAGTCATAGGATTTATATGGATTTATGCAAGGTATGTGTAGGACGTGTAGGATGTAGACGTGATCAGTCGTGATCCTCAGAACCGATTCACAGGCCTTAGCATAGCTGCGGACCAACATCATAGTTTCTAGGCACGAAAATGTATGCAATCAGTGTGTCATTCAAATGAAAGACTCCCTGGATGAGTATGAGCGTGAGAGTGAGGGTGATCTACCGTCAGAAGAGTCCTTTTCTGACTCGTTTTTGCTTTCGTTGCCCCACCTGCAAGAAATGAATTTGGGTTCAACAGGTTCAACGGGTTCAACGGGTTCAACGGGTTCAACGGGTTCAACGGGTTCATCCAGAACAGATCAAAGCACAAAGATCGACCAAATCGAACAAATCACTTGGCAGGACTTGGTCGGACAAAATGACACCCTGACCTTGCAAAGGCATAGGCGCGGTCATGTCGCCGCAGGCAATCCAAGGGCCACAGCTCCTGAAGGGGCTTAGCGGCTTCGCGATGCTTAGCAGCTTCACATCGGAAGCTGCATGGATTTTGGTTTCATGAAGTCCAAGTGAATCAAGTTTCATGATAAGCGACTGAGATTGCTGAAGGAGTTGCAGGGCGCCAGTTTTAAAACCAAAATGGCGTCATGCCCTTTTTTCCAATCCTTTGTGGTGCTCGAACTTCCCCCAAATTGCTCCCCACCTGCAAGGGCCCCGCATGCTGTGGCGATCGGAAGAAGCCCACCTGGACGACCGTGGCTTCTCCATGGGCACAGCTCCGGAGCACAGCTCGGTCCCTCGGTCCCCGGCAAAGGTCCCAGCGCGGCCATTGTCCTGGACGGCCTCCTGGAGCTCTGCACGCGAGTGAACCTTCAAAGGCCACGGCCTCAACGGGACAAAGTCGGACAAAGTATGAGAAAATGAGGACAAAATGCAAAAGTCTAATGATTCTAATATGATTCAAAAGTCGTCTATATAATTTATATTCATCTATTTTATTATATTATGATTATATTATATCTATATAATGATTCAAATATGGTTATAACATGATTATAATTGCTGCGGGAACAGCTTAGTGGCTTAGTATCCCTCATCTTGTAACATGGATTTCCCCTGCCCATGGGCCCATGGTTCTGCAGTTTGATCTGAGCTGGCAACCCTGCGGTGAAGGCCACCAAGCTGGCATGTTGCAGCTGCCCAGTGAAGATGGCCTCCAACTGTTCAGCCATCTGAATCCCGGCCATGCCTGCCCGGCCATGCCATGCCTGGCTGAATCCCCTGCCTGGAGGCCAGGAAGGAGCACCTGGGTGTCTGGGAAGAACATCACCTTGGCACAGAAAAAGGATCCCGGTGATGGCCCACATGTTTCGTCGTTTCGTCGATGTTTCGAGTTGGAAAGTTGCAGAAACACAGTTTCATGTTGCTCATATCAGCTCTTGACTCGCCAAAAATTGCGGTCCTTTTGCAAACCTTGGAATCCTTGCCAGTGGCGTACGCCAAGCGCTGTAAATCTGCGCTAATCTGGTTTCCGTTGAGACATCGCACCTGGCAGGCCCATTTCAACTGCCTGACTGCTAGGATGTGGGATTCCACGATATCCAGTACCCTTTTGCAGATACCTTAAGGGCAGAAATTTGAAATGGCAACAGCTACTTGAACTGCTACAGTGCTACAGGTTTCCCATGGATTCTCAACTTGGTGTTCCCAGGATCTCAACCAAAACTCGCCAGTGGCACTGGGCTACCAGCATCGACTTGTCTCGTGCCAGGGCATCTGCAGCCTTCTCCAGTTCGGGCATCAACAGCCGACAAGCCATGCACCTCACAGTTTCAAACACGGTCACTGGATACACCAAACAAAGACAGCATAGAAACAGCATAAAAACCATCAAAATTTCTGGGCCAAACTCCAAGTACTTCAACTATAGTAACTATGGTCCAGGTCACTCTTCAAATTTCCCACATTTTCCCTTTGGTGGCGGTGTTCGATCCAACAAAAACAGGATTTGTCAGGTCCCCGCACCAGGGCGTGACAAAGGCCACCAATGCCTTCTGACTCTGTCGCAGGGTCTCGGCGAAGGTGGCCTTCCATGGGATTTCCATCAATGGCTACATCTAAACGCATGCCTCCAAATCATCCAATATCTAAAATCACTATCAATCACATTGTTCAAAAAAAACATTCAACATGGTTTGAATGGCTTGTTTCTTAAAGAAAAAGCGAAATGAATGGAAAATGATTTTTTGAATCCAATGCATCCAGCTATCCATGGCCTCAGTGAGGCTGACGATGCGCTCCGAGTTGACCTGGAGCGTCAGCAGCGCCATGAGACCTGGCGACGGGCGACGCTTCGACCATCGACAAAAATGGAACGGGATGGAAGGTCAATAGATGCCCAATGTTCAGTGATATCAATGTTCTACCTTGACAAAATTCTAGGTTTCGGTTACAAATCTCATGGAAATCTCAAGCTCAAACTGTGCCTTTTGCCAGCACCATCTGGATCACACCAGAGCCTCAGCAGGTAACATCGTTTGAATTTCTTCTCTGCACAGTCACGGTAACTTGGTTTTCAATACAGCGGAGGATCCGGAGTTCATCTTAACAGTTAACTTTCATACCACATTTCATATCACATTTCATAGCAAATGACATGACATGGATGTCAAGATACTCGTCCCTTAGCTGGCACTTTCTTCCCATTGGCAAAGCACACTCCGCCGGCTCCAACATTGTGAAGCTGGAGATTGGGCGAGCAAAGAACAACAACGGAGAATCAAAATGTGATTTTTTTAATATATATATATATAATATATATATATATATCATATATATAACTGGGCTGATGGAAAAAATAAATAAATTATATAATATATATATATATATCATATAAACTGACAAGGTAAATTGAATTATTGCACCAAAAGACCATCTTTGGCCCGTATGGGATGATTTTCACATTGACACATTGGGCCGTCAGGTGCACCTGATGGCCATCCAGAATTCCAGACTCCTTTCTGTGGCCTGTAGGGAGCGCTTTACAATCCCCAAGAGCCTGGGAATCCACGGGGAATCCACGGGGACTCGTTTCCAAAAGACACGTTGCGGACATAGCTATCACTCCGAACTGGAAGAGCCTAGGTCAAGTGCTGGTTCCTTTTGGCGGCCAATCTTTGTGCCCAACGAATGCTCCGACTTTGGTATATTTGTGTTACACATCAGTCGATCATCCGTTTTGAATAGTGTACATCCTCATTATCCTTATCCATCCTTGTCTTTTCTACTCTATTCACAGACCGGCACTACTCAGAAATTTTCAAGCAATTCTCCGGCAAACGAAACATTTGCAGCAGCATGCCAGCAGCAGCTTATACGAAATCTCTTGCACTCAAATATTCAGTTGCATGCCGAAAATTCCTCTCTATCCAAACAACATGTCCTGCAAAAAGAATTTGCACCTGCCACCGGTCTTAAGCAGCCATAACTCCCTTCCCACTTCTCCCACACTCTATCAGTTTCCCCCTTCATCAACCAATACGAAATCTTGTCATTTGCAGCGGTCAAAATCCTCGGCCCTGTTTTTGCCAAAGTCACCTTCCATTTCGACCTGTGCGACATGGTCCAAACGTCAATTGATTGCATGAAAAAAATCAAACATGGATCCAAGTACTTGGGTCCATGGGGCATTTGCAAAGCCAAAGACTTGTACTTGTCTCATGATCCTTTCTGTTGCCAGATACGGACGTTCCTTTCCTGCCAACCCCGTGTTTAAAAAAAAGTCATCCCACAATCCACGCAAGTCAGAGATAACTAGATTTTCAACAGCATGGTTCTTCGTCTTTCAGAATAGAACTGTGACGTTTTGAATACACATCTTGGATAGCCCCGCCTCAGCGAGTCGTCGCGCCTTCTTTCGCTTGGTCGACGAATCGACTAATCTCCTGCACATCGGATGTGGGAAGAGGGACCTCTGCACCCAATCCATGCAAGCAAATCATACTATACATATACATATACATATATATATATATGTTATTATTGTTGTTATTATTTTTATTATTTTTATTTTTACTATTATTATTATTACATATTATTATTATATATTTTTATTTTATTATATATTATTATTATTATTATATACAATTATTATTATTATACTATTAATATTATTATTATTATGTATTATTATTATATAATATTATTATTCTTGTTATTATTATTATATATTATTATTATTAATATTATTATTAAATATTATTATATATTATTATTTTATTATATATTATTATTTTA
>Ga0126342_10017151_pt1 | contig 12548 bp, 16 predicted proteins | sample Cyp1metagenome_FD_92528 | JGI IMG/M metagenome (GOLD analysis project Ga0126342, IMG submission 92528) | Coral microbial communities from Lord Howe Island, Old Settlement Bay, Australia - Cyphastrea 1 metagenome | ecosystem: Host-associated > Invertebrates > Cnidaria > Coral ...
CATCATCCCAGAGTAGACACATACATGCAATCAACTTGCGCAACTCTGCCTCAATCATTCCTTCGATCAAACTGAAACATCAACCAAGAAATTTTGCATCATTCCCCCATTCCGACTCCAGCGACACTGCGCCACAGCCCGGTCAAAACTCCTCCTTCCAACTGGCCTAGGCACCCTGCAACCACAGGCAACTTGCTTTCTCCAACAGCTTCACTTGGGTGATGATGCATGACACATCAGATTCGAATAATCTCGACGCACACTCTTCCAATATGACACGCCAGCCTGAAATATCCATGGCACTCTGGCATGCGCCCGATGCTGCATACGTGGACTACTTTTCCAGACATGCATATCTTTTCGATACCTCATTCCTAAGCACTCCACATAAGCACTACATATCACTACATGAACATCTAAATCGCACGCAGAACTACCTTGTTGTTTTGTCAATACTAGCATGTTCGTAAATGTCAAGAACCAACATCGCAAAATTGCAAGAGCCTCAGCAAAACTGTTCACATGGCTAATGTTAGAGACTTGCATGAAGATTTTCCCAGCAGTGCACCAATTCCCTTGCTTTAAGCCCAAAACATTTGGCTTACGCATCCTCCACACGCATCAGTGCACGTGGGAAGTTGCTCAAAATCACTTCATCCCCCCGGCCCATCACAGCCCAATCGCGGTCCCAACAATCCCAATCGCAAGACCATTGGTATCCACGTTTCTCTTGACTCGTTATAAGATCAAAACTCAACCTGAACAGACTGTGACAAGGACATGCTTACGAGTGGACAGTTGCTCAAGTTGAGGATGATTCCAATCGCGATCCAATCGCGCTCCAACCGCCCCAACAGTACCACTCCTACTCGCGTGGTTGCCTCAAATTGCCTACTTTTTCCCCAAATCCTGTGCCCGGACTCATTCCGAACGAGCAACCTCACCTTGCCTAGCCTGTAGCAACCATTCCAACCACATGCACCCCGGCCACGCACCTCCCTCCTCCCACCCCCAGGCATCAGCAGCCATCTGCAACCTTCACCCTGCGGGCTCCTTTGCTTCCCAGCAGCCACCTAAAAGAGCCTCATCCCAAAAGGCCCGCCCAAGCCACGCTCTTTCTTCCCTCCAACCTTCTCGCCCCATCACACACCTCGCCCTGGAGCTCCAATCCGTACGATTTATTTTATCCTTCCATTCCCTCAGTTTTTCCATTGTTTTTCCCTGGTTTTACTCGATTTCTCCATCATTTTGCCCTCCGTTCCAGTCTCCCCAAGTGCACGTCGGAGGACGGACCAGGGGGAATCGAACCCCACCGTCACCCAATTGCCACCTGGTACATCAGCCTCAAAATCGACTACCAAGGCCACCACAATTAGGTGGGGAAGTGCCTCAAAAGTGTCCATGTTTTCAGCCACCGCCCCCCAGACCCCCTATTCTCACTTCGTTTGCAATGAGCAACTTCGCCATGCTTGATAGCTGGCTTTCGTAATAAGGACAGGTTGGACTCTAATTTTAGGTCATCTTCATCAAAGCTTGGCAATGCACTTCGTTCATTTTTCTTGTTGACGGAGCTCAGTTTGGGCCTTCTTTGGGCTCAGGCCGTTTCATTGGGACGGAAAGGACGACGACAACAACAACAACAACAACAACAACAACAACAACAATCCAGCAGCAACAGCAACAGCAACAGCAGCAGCTAACCGGCGAGGATAGGGAACCCTTATGGCATCGCCGGTGTGCGAAGCTCTACAATATCTCTAGTAGAAGTATTTCCTTGTATTTGCCTCTCATTGCCCTTCAAAATGAGTGTCTGCATGAACACAACACCCAAAGTACCTGTCAAGGCACCTTCTACTAGGAGGCTCGTGGCCATAGGCTCTTGCTGCTTCGAAAGCCAGTGACTTCGTCGTGAACGAACTCGGCCCCTCTGCACGTGCCACACCTTAGCTTGCTACACGTGCATCCCTGGTCGCCTCTGATAGCTGCTAGCCCTGCCAGCCCCTAGGCCCTTGAAGCAACAAGAGCGAAAGCTGGGGTTGGCACCAAATATAGCACGAAAAGCACCACGTACCACACAAAAAAGACATGCACCCAAATGATCCACTCCTCATCAGCATTGCTCAAGCCTTGGGAAACAAGGACAAATTCACATAATGAAAGCAGAGTTTGGACTGAGCCAGGCGCTTATCCAGGAAAGCAGATCAGCATCGTGCGTCGATGTCGAATGCAGGGGGGCCAGAATTAACATAGCAGGAACGCCAATACCAAACATGGCCTCACACAACAGGCAATGCGTTGCTCTGCAACATTGACACCAAGTAGAACAGTGCACATGAACGACACAAAACATGAAACTCGGCCCTGAAATCTTCGAAAGCAAGGCTGCGAATGCAAGTGGCCTTCATTCCAAAGTGGGTGAATTCCAACAGCATGGTTTGGTCCATGCCCACTTCATCCATCATATCATCCAACCTGCATATCGCATACTGAATTGAATTTTCCCGTCACAAGTATCCAAAAAAAAACAGTGGATGTGATTGGAGATCACAATGCCACACATCAAAAATATCAAAATGAATGACCTGTCATACCAGGGCGTACCTCAAATTGAAACTTGCTTTGGCCCATCCAAAAATGCCGGACGGTACCGTAGGCCGCAACGAAGCCTCTTTCAGCCTGGGTGAGTGGCCTTTGAATCCGTGACCAAAAGAAGACAAAAATCGAACTATCCACCCTGATGCCTCCGTTCCCCCAACCCGTTGGTTCGGCTATACCCATCTTGACCATCAAAAAAAGACATGTCAAACTCTCGCTGCATGAAATTCCAAGCAGCTCCGAGCTCAAATCGTACAACTGCGGAAAGCGTTGGTAGAGAACATGGAAGGCTGCAGAACATCCTGTAATGATGGCCAGGCTGGTCAGCAAGGCGAAACCAAAACTCTCCTCGGAAGAAATTGCTGAATTGACACGGCTTGTAGGGGGAGTGTGGCTTGGGCATCCGCTCAGTGGGAGACTCAGGAATCCGTGATTGTGTTTCCACAAAACTTTCTGCATGCGACTCTGAACTCCTCAATATAAATCGGGGGACTTATAAAGGTTTTCGCATGTACAAAAACTATCACCTTACCAAATCCACCGCAATACCTCAAGTATCCAACCTTACTTATTGGCCAAACAGATCTATATAAAAGGGATGTGTGTCTATAATCTATACAGCATATACTTGCATATGTAAATAAGTAATCATCTGGGCTCCACGTTTCCGCCCTCTATAAAATCAGACACCGCTACATCACCCGCCGACCACTGTCAAATCCATGCCATCACGAAAAGTTGCGAAAACAGATGGGTATGCTCACCAAACAACATAGACATCCCTTTGCCTGATTTGCCAAAGGGAACACTTTCATAACTCTCAAAACTGAAACCTACGTTCCACTTTCACACCGCTCCAATTTTATACAATAGCACGGGTGTTGCAAGGGGTTCTCGGAGAACTCAATTTTATAGGCCAGAACTCGCCTTCCAGGGAAAATTGCTTCCAAAACATGTCAGACTTCCCAAGACGCTGTTTAATCAAGGCCCTAGATGCCCCTTTAACAATGTCCCAATATTCTTCAAACTTGGTGCAAACATTCTAAGGTTGTTTTTTTGTGTGGTACAGAGGGAAGTCCCTGATTTTAGAGCCAGGGATTCAAATCTACACAAGCCCAATGAAAAGCTTGAGAGGGATCCCTGATTTTTTGTAGCGCTGCTCACGGATCCAATCTATAGAAAAACAACATCATTCCGACCAGTTCTGCTAAATTGAGGGACACCAGAATAATCCAGAATTGGTCATATTCAATTTAAATGGTTTTGGGGTACATACCTTCGCTCGAGGAAATCTCCAAATACCCCCTTGCCTAAATTAGAATTCATTGGTCACTTGTTTAATGGAAAAGGGGCTGGTGGGGTACCTCTGACTGACCCAGGTGTCCTCAAAAAGACAGCAACTAGTACAAACTTTGGCTCTGTATAAATTCAAACCCCGGTTGTCTAATTGGCATCCACTGGCACCGACACAAATTCGAGCGAAGTTCTGTATCATGGGAAGTGTTCTCCCTGACGAAGACCTTCGCACTCTCTCCGAAGGTGCTCATGAGCCCAGTAGCATCGCCATGGCTGCAAAGATTGGTGGAAGGTCCAACATCTAAGCGGCCCTCTAAAATGGTAGAGCAATTCGATGTAATTGGGTTGGCCTCATCTACATCGCATCAATAGCTTCAATCAAAGCTCCTGCGCTTCAACACTCGTTTGGAACACTGGATGGTGATTTCATTTAGACGTGCTCAGTACATTTTTCACTTCAGGCAGCTACACCGTTGGCTCGTCTTTCAGTTCTGCTGCGTGTTTCAAACAAAGGAACATGGTTGAAATGTGCGTTTGAATACTTTTGACTAGCGCAAGTACATGGCCACAAATGCCCTTGCAGTGGAAGCTTAGAGCCCAGAGTTCAGTGGGACTTGGTTTCATCAATCTCAGTGCAGCAATGGGTATCTGCATCAAATCTAAGCGGTGCACCTCGAAACAGGACCTGCCGGCTTTTTGGAATCTACAGGTACCAATCTTCAAGGAGTCCTTGAAGTCTTTGCCAGTATGTGCAAACCCAATGCATCTTCTCTTCCATAGCAATTTGACACTGCAGAGCCGATGCAGGCCCAGTGCTGACATCAATGTTTGCAACTGGGCATCCCAGTTTCAGATATATGTAGCACTGCCCTTGAAGCTTGCATCGCTGATTGTGATTTTTCTGGAAACGTTGGAGCCTTTGGATATCATATGCTTTGCAGGCTCAACTGCATGATTCGTCCAGGTGCGACACAGGCCGAAGCAAGCAGTGGTTTTGAGGGGCAAGGAGGTTGGTTGGGGAGACCCACATTGGTACCACGTGGTGTGCGCCAACACGAGAGTGGGCCCATGACCTAAGACAATCGGTCTCCAATTCCGTCAATTTCCAGAACTGGACCATCAGCATCTTGTACCTTGGTTTGAAAGAAGGATTGTGATGACGGCCACACAATGACCGGCTCTTGAAAAAAGTAGAAGTGACAAATTCAACTGTCCCTTGTGAATTCTTTTTCCTTGTCTCTCCTCTTTAGCATGAATTTGACGGAGACTCCTGTGTATCATGCAACAAGAAGGTGACACCAGAACACTGAAGGACTTGCTTCAAGATGCAAAACGCACTGTTGCCCCGAAACGCTCTGCGAGCCACAATGCCTTGAGATGCGATGCGAAGGACAAAATGGGTTTGCTCCATGGGTTTCATCGTACTTCACGGGAAAAGTAGTGACAAGTAGCAGCTTTACTGAATGTATAATGAAGGTTTTACATGGTTCAAGGTGCTGTCTGCATATGCAGAGATCGAGAGGTGCTGCAGGAACCCAAACGAAGCCTTGAAGTACCAGCTGCCATGGTCATGAACACGACGAGTTGGTCCTGCCAAACAGCAAGCCGTATCATAATGCCATTTTCGGCAAAGTCTCGGTTTCTGACAAAAAACAAGATGTTATGTATGTATTATATATGCCTTTTCCCCTGTGTGTGTGTGTTTGACGTTATAATACACAGTATACACATAACGGAAATATGTTCAACATTGTACATTGATGTACTCATAGTACATCGCGTCATGTTTGAAAAGGCCCAGTCCTCCAAGTGCTCATCTGCACAACCACCTCGCTGGAAGGCCAGCACAGCCTTCCGGGCCGCTTCTTCCCCCACTGCTTCAGCTGCAACACCTTTCCGTCCCATGGAATCTCCGCCAAAACAGCATCCAGATGTCGTGATGATGGCAAGCACCAAGCCGCAAGCAACACCATCGTCATTGGGAAGATCACCCTGACAGGTGAAGTGTTGAGGCAAAGGTGGCAGAGCTTCTTTGAAAACAATTGCAGCCCCTGCATCTTTCTTCCGGAGCTGTCCCTGCAAAAATCGGCTGAGAACATTTCGGGGGATCCCAGCAGAACTATACGTGACACCCGAAAGGGAGGCTGCCTCACCTCTGTCGAGCATTTCAAAGCATGGCAGTGGCCATTGATCTGCAGATGCACGAACAAAGACTTCTCCCAAGGAGCCAAATCCCTTCCGACGCACGTCCAAAGCCAAGGTAATGCCGAAAAGTCTCCGCAGCACTGGGAACAGAACAAGTTTCATGTACTCGATTGGGGGCAAAATCTCGAAACCACCTTCGCCATTCCAACGACAAAGGTTTGTGGCTCCCCTGAAGCACACCTCCACTTCAGAACCTCCTAAAGCAGCTGATCTTGAAAGCATCACAGGTAGCGCAGCTTGTACTGCGTGCGTTAATGCTCCAGAACCTGTGTTGATGACGAACGAATCGCAGTCCAAATTGGAAGCACTGGAATGAAAAGTCACAAATGGACTCCCCACAGTTCCTCCTTGTATTTTGCCGCCCGCTAATTTTGTCAGACCTTCCAAAATTGCTGCATCTCTCGGTTGTAGGCCTGTCTCACCAACAGAGCTTTTGCGAATGTTATGGACACCGACTGATATCCCAAGGACAGCCGCATATGTCATGGCACTGCGCAAAATATGTCCTCGCCCTCCTCCAAGAAAGGAACCGTCAATCTTCAGAATTCCTCCCTCCATTGCAGAGCCAGCTGGAACCGCAATCGCTGGGACCTCTGGCGTTGCCACCTTCTCCGGGGCAAGGCTTTCAACGACCGGTGACGCAGCATGAGTTTTGGGTGCAGCAAGGCTCAGCAAAATCCAGTCTTCCTTGAACTCGACGTTGATGGTCAAAGGAGCTCCAGGGGAATGTGTCCATCCAGTTTTGCCAATCACTGCAACAAGGCCCTGCTCAAGTTTCTCGCTGTGTCCACCAGCTCCAGTGCATCGGAGGCAAAAGCCTAAGCAATTTATGCCATTTCCGGAGAAACCCGATGTTATTCTAAACGAAGGACACTCAAAAAAGAATCCTGATGGGCGACAAGAGATACAAAAACGAAAAATGCCAGGTTGCGTTTGGTGAAAACACTTTCGGATCAAATTCATCGAGGAAAGAAGTCTCTACGCTCGCGTGTGTATGTTTGCATCGGATGCCCTGAATAGAAAACAAGAAAAGCAAACTTTTGGACTAAGTCTGGCTACCGCCAAATAGGATCCAAAAAATGTGATCAGCCAACATTGTGTTGCAGTGATTACATGTTAGTCAAACGCAGTAAATGTTCGATGGGATTACCAGTGGAAAGCTCGCTCCTTCTGCCTTGCTCTTGAACTACCCAATGTTCGGTGGGCAGTGAAGTCGAGTGAGCGCAGGTGGAGTTGCAAGTTGCAACCTTCTTTTTGGCCAACTGCCAAGCAATTCAATGAATAGGGCTGCTGAAAACGGATGAACACGGTAAACAGATGATATCAGATGATCACTGATGGAGAACGATGCTGAAATCACCCACCTAATTACCAATCATTTACCAATCCTATCCAGTCATTGTGATTGTTCCATCAGAGCAATGCCAGGTGGCTGGGAGACTTCCCGGAGTCTTGTGGACGCCAATGATTAAGGCACCGATATGCATGCTGCAAAGATTCCAAACATCGGCCACTGCAACGCTGCTCCAAATCACCAAGCAACTTCGGATAGGTTTTCTGCAGTAGATTCTCAGCAACATACATGTAACTCACAGCCACCTCCAAGGATGAGAAGATCTGATTGTTTTCAGCTTTTTCCATCAACTCCAGCATCAACCGACTTTGTGTCACAGGAAATTCGTGGATGGTGAGCCATACCTTGCCTGGCAATTTCGGAGGCCATCGGCAATGCTGCAGCGGCTGTGACACACGACATGTGGGTGAGCTGAGCAGGCTGAGCATAAAGTCAGATGCAAAGGACGGTCCTTCGGTGGCCAAAATGTCGAAAGACTTTCGAGACGCCGCAAGGCCCAGCTCACAAAGTGGATTGCCCTGTGGCAAGGTTGATGCAAGTGCTGCCGTACCAGCAGCCATGGACTCAACTGAAAGCTGACGCTGCACAATACCTTTCACCCGAAGAGGAGCAAACTCATAATGAAGCACAGATGTATCACCCCTTCTGTGTCGAAGCAACACACCATTGGATTGCTTTGCTGCAACACCCGGCAGCTTTGCGACTGTGATGTGCGGATCAGGGCTTTCACACAAGGACTGAATGTGATCTAGGGACACTCTGACTGCAACAAGACCCAGCTCAACATCACAGCAAATTGATGTCACAGCAATTCCCACTTCTTGACCTTCGAATTCAAGAAGCTTCTGCTCAGAATCTGCATCAAAACCCGTCCACAAAACGGTAACATGAAGATCTTTCAATTGCTGTGCTTTCACCGTGTGCTGAGCCTCGATGGCATTGCACGTTTCATTGAGCCATGGAGCAAGGTCGCTTAACAGAACGGAACCGTGCTGCTGTAGTATTTCTACCTTCCAATACAAAGTCGTCCATCTCAAACTCAGATCCTTTTCCACTTTTTGTGCAACTTGTATGGCGGAAGATATCTGCTCAGGCATGTAGACGCTGATGCATGGCAACACCTCCAAGGCACTACTCACAACCAAACTTGCTGGAAGTGACATGTCAACAGTTTTGCAAACATCAAAAGCGTCAGCTTCTTCAGGTCTGATGGGTTCCTCATCTTTGCATATCGCATCCAAGATCACCCTCTCTTGAGCAGCATGCGGTATCAGGGCTACATGTTTCAAGGATCGCTGTAAAATCCGAGCTGCACAGAGTTGAATTTCATCTCCAGTTTCAGCTCGTGCCAAACTCAGCAGAACCACTTTCAGGTTGGGAGTTTCCTCCGCGTCTCCCCCGTTCAACCCGTTCAAACTCCGGATATTCCTCTGTGCAAAACCACATGCAACTGCCGCTGAAATTCCTTCCCTGGAGCTTTTGCTGGATAGCTTGGAATCAACAAAGAGATATCTGACACTCGGCCGGGATGCCGTGGATTCAACCAATTGCAGAAAAATCTGGAAAGGGGTGACGTTTTGTTGTCCAGCATACTTCGCCTCGACCTCATCCTGACTCAGATGCTGACCGCCCAACAGATTTACCAAGGTCTGACACAGCAGCGACTTTCCACTGCCCGGGATGCCACGAACCAAAACTGCCGTGAGCTGCGACTTTTCACTCTGATTCTGCACCTGAGAGTGCGACAAAGTTTCTTAATTTGTCCAGGTGCCAGTCAACAGATACCACCATGTTCATCAAATCTTATCAACATGTTTTTTCCCGAGAGCGTCTGAGCGAAGGGCTCTTCTAATGGTGGGGGTCTGTCAAACATTTTCACATATTCACACCTTCACATAACATCTTAAAATCTTCACATCTTCTCATCTTCACGTCTTCTCATCTTCACGTCTTCTCATCTTCACATCTGTTCATCTTCACATCTTCACATCTTCTCATCTTCACATCTTCTCATCTTCACATCTTCTCATCTTCACATCCTCACATCTTCACATGCTCACATCTTCTCATCTTCACATCTGCTCATCTTCACATCTTCACATCTTTACATTCTCTCTTGCTCTCTTGCCCTCTTGCATCTTCTCATCTTCACCGCACATCTTCACATCTTCACATTTTCTCATCTTCACATCTTCACATCCTCACATCTTCACATTCTCTCTTGCCCTGTTGCTTGCTCTCTCTCTCTCTCTCTCCTTCTTTTCTATTTCTCTCACGGAACGCAACCCTTTCGCGCGAAATGAAGTTCGATCACCAACAACTGAAGTAAAACTACGATTTCTAATCGCTTTCTGGCGTCCGGGCGCAACCCTTTTGCATGAAACGAGGTTCGATCGTCAAAAACTGCGGTAAAATTGAGATTTCCGGGTTCCCGTGGCAACCCTTTCGCACGAAATTAAGTTTGATCGCCAAACACTGAAATAAAATTGCGATTTTGATTTGCGCTTGTCCGAGTGCAACCTTTTCGCACGAAATGCGGTTCGATCGCCAAACACTGAAATAAAATTGCGATTTTGATTTGCGCTTGCACTCGCACGAAATGTGGTTCGATCGCCAAAAACTGAGGTAAAATTGCGATTTGCAAAGCGTCCGGCGAACTCTCTCGAACGAAATGGTGTTTGATCGGCAAAAACTGCGGCAAAATTTCGATTTGCAATTCGTCCGGCGAACCCTCTCGCACGAAATGATGTTTGATCGTCAAAAACTGTGGTTAAATGTTGGGTTTCACGCATTCTTTGGCAACACTTCTCTTCTGTGTGCAAATATGTGTGGAAGTGTTTAAAAGCTTCTGTGTGTTAAAGCATATGTGTGTAAAAGTGTTCTGTGTGAAAAAACTTTTGTGTGAAAGAGTCCTTGTGTGTAAAAGCTTCTGTGTGTCAAAGCATCTGTGTGTAAAAGCGTATCTGTGTCAAGGTGTTTCGGTGTAAACGTGTCTGCGCGTAAAAGCGTCTGTGTGTAAAGACGTTTGTGTCTAAAAGCGTCTGTGTGTCAAAGCTTCTTTGTTTAAAAACGTCTATGTGTGTGTGTAAAAGCTTCTGTGTGTACAAGCTTCTTGGTGTAAAAGCTTCTGTGTGTAAACGCGTCTTTGTGCAAACGCGTCTGTGTGTAAAAGCGTCTGTGTGTAAAAGCGTCTGTGTTAAAAGCGTCTGTGTGTAAAAGTCTCTGTGTGCAAAAGCGTCTGTCTGCAAAAAGTTCTGTGTGTGAAAAACTATACGAAAGATATGATGCAAACTATTGTCTTGTGTTTGTGATATATTTCTTGATACTACTCTTCTAGTCTGCTTATAATACATCTTTGATATATTGTCTTGTAATATAGTGACTCCATACTAACAACAGAAGACTCTGCTCCTCTACGCTCTCGGGCCATCCGTCGTCTAGTTTTGAAATGGCCAGTGCAATAATCTGGCGACTCCCAAAGGATTCTGTTTGCGTTGCTTCTGGGTCTGTGGCTTGCCTTGCATTCGGCCATAGTTTCATGTGGATGAGATGTCCTGAGCGGCAGGGGCAGATCATAGCGAACTTTCATAATCATTGCACATCTTTGTCAAGCCACTCTCAGGCAATTTACATAAATGATAGCTCTCTTCCATAGATGTTGTGAATGATGATGTCGCTGGCACCACTTCTACACTTTGAATACTTATCTCCATGCCCTCAAAAGCCATGGTAAACCAACCAAAAAAAAACATAGTGGGACCTCTGGCCTCTGCGCAGTCAGCCCTTTGTCGCAGATGCAGGGCAGCTCTTTGGCTCATTGCACCAAGTGAGCATGGCAGCAATGTTGGATAGACTCGGATAGACTGTTAAACAACATAACATGTTAATAAACAACATAATATGTTAATTTAACCAGCAGTAGCCAGCCTGAGACCAACCCACAGATTGGCGCTGCAAAAGCACTTCAAAATTCAGATGAACCGCTGTCGTTCTGTCCGATTCCCTCAAGATCAAATTGAACAAAGATTCGAAAGAAGGGATTGAACAACTTTGAGCCAAAGTTCCATTAGAATGCCAGGTGGCAGGAATCATTTCAGAAAGATCAGACCATTCAGAAAGATCAGAAAGGAACCATTTCACTGCTGAGAGGCAAAAACTCTTGCAAGAGCTGCAAAAGGCCAAAACAATCCCGACATTCAATGTATCGAATTTTTTTAAAAATAGAAGAATGATCAACTGCAACCACAATCATGGAAACAAATGGAAACTGTGTTAACTACGTCAGAGACGGGAAGCGTGGACTCCACTTTTGCCCAACTCTGCTATGATGCGGCATCACTTGCCAGCTATCATGTGTTCAAAGCCAAAAAATAAGTCTTATATAACGTATATATGAAATGATATATATATATATATGATATATGGTATATATATATATATATATGAGAGTCTTATTTGATATGTCTCGTATGTGAAGCTCAAGTGACCTCAACTTTTCAGCTTTGAGCCACAGCCACGCAGCTGGTAGCTTTATCGGATTTATCGGCAAGAAATGCTTAGCTGCAGAGCCAGAGCCATGAAATTTTGGCCCTACGCAACTTTGATAACTTGGGGGACTGGATGACTGGATCGGTCTGCAGAATCCCAAACTGCGACAAGCAGGACTGGGATACAGAACACCTACGTCCAAAATCTATCCAATCACAACCTTTTGGATGAGACTTTTATCCGGGAAAATTCCCAGATCTTTTAAAGGCGACATACCGAGCAATTCACTCCGATTGTGGCCTGGGTCATACCATGCCTAACCTCACATCGAGCTTACTCCTTCTGGATAGACGGAGTCGGAGAGGATGCCGCACATGCCACAAACAGGCAAGGTTGCAGGGCCACCTTGGCAGCCAACACCTGGCACAAAATCTGTGACAGAATCTGACAGAAGCTGCAAAAGCCTCGACTCATTCAACTCATTCGGATCCCCCATCGAATTTCAGGGGAGACGTTGTGACCCTAACTCTGTATGTTACAAAAATTATTCACAAGCTTGGGGCTATAGAATGAGGTTGCTGAGCTCCATTTTTTCCCAAAATGGCCTTCA
>Ga0126342_10017152_pt1 | contig 12548 bp, 7 predicted proteins | sample Cyp1metagenome_FD_92528 | JGI IMG/M metagenome (GOLD analysis project Ga0126342, IMG submission 92528) | Coral microbial communities from Lord Howe Island, Old Settlement Bay, Australia - Cyphastrea 1 metagenome | ecosystem: Host-associated > Invertebrates > Cnidaria > Coral ...
ACAGACATACAGACATACAGACATACAGACATACAGACATACAGACATACAGACATACAGACATACAGACATACAGACATACAGACATACAGACATACATACATACATACATACATACATACAGTATTACATACATACAGCAATACAGTATGTAAATATGTATATCAGTGGGAATGCAGTGTATATATATATATATTTATAGTCCATATACATGTAACATACATCAAACCATCGAACTGCGCAGCTGTAAACGGTAGATAACCACCTTTTGGCAGAGTCGCAATGACATGGAGAATTTGTTACGGAACAGATGAGGGAATTGGGCTAACCATCCCCTATGGATCCATGGTGCTGCTATATATGGTAACATTTACCATCAATATACCCCAGTCATGTTAGCATATATACCATACATGGATCCTATGGGTTATAGTAAATTATACCCCAGCCCCACTTCCTTTCAGAAGATACGGCTGGATCCATAGGGATCAAACAATGATCAGCATATGCCAACATTTGTGGTTCCCATTGAATCCATGCGCGTGTTGATCGTGTTGCAGCTGACAGAGTTGAGTGTTTGCACCGACCCATCCTCCAGGATTGAATAGGGGGGTACTTGGTGGTTCACCCCCACGGCTCGTAAGCAGGGAAAAACCCCTGGTTATAACTGGGCTAAGTAGGGGCAAGGTTCACTTATAACTGGGGTTATAATCCACTTACTAACTGGGATGAACCACCAAGTATAGTTACACAGCTCCACTTGTCACCTCGGATTTTTTTCGGATTTTTTCGGGTGCGTATCAGATGGAGCTAATACTGTTTAAGTTTCAGCTTCTAAGGTGAAACTGCCAGAGATTCCAAGAGTTTCAGCCTGCAGATGCAAAAGGTGACTACACACCTGCACGATCCTCTTGGGGCGGCCATCGAGTAACTGGAAAATCCACGCACGGGTTTTAGATCTGTAAATTATCGAAGTAAATGGGGCATGTTCCACAGCTATGTTACATTACCAGAGGGTTATACCATGTTATACCGAAAACACATATTTTAAGTAGGGAAACCATATGCCATGTGCCTTAGCCATGACCAGTAGCATTGGGATCATGATGTCATGGGGGGGTTTATGACAATGTCGGATCATTTGGGATGCAACATGCAGTTCAAGCCCTTCACTAGTTTTAAATGGTCACACTTGGTGGTTCATCCCACGGCTCGTAAGTGAGTTATAACCCCAATTATAAGTGGATTAACCCTACTTATCCCATTTATAACTGGGGTTATAACCCACTTACTAAGTGGGATGAGCCACCAAGTAGATATGGGGTTATCATTCCAGAAATGATGGTTGTAACTGGCTAATAATTGGTAAAGGGCCCAAAAACTGTGGAGCCAACAGTCAATTTTTATGTTGTTCACAACAGGTTCATCAGGAAACCGGCTGCGCAAAGTAGGCCCCCTGGTTGGGTAAACGGTATGTATGACATACTCGGCCATCTAAATCTGGTCGGTGGTTTCAAACATTTTTTATTGTCCATAATATATGGGATAATCCTTCCCATTGACTAATATTTTTAAAGATTGTTAAAACCACCAGCCAGAAATGTATGACATGAATCCACATTGTCCCAGTTTTCATACTCAGTGGTTCGCCTAGGAATCAGTTTACGGGTGTTAGTTCATCCCACCAAAGTTACAAGAGGCGACTAAGCCTACTTACCCAACTGAGTTGACTAGGGTTATAATCCACTTACGATTCCTGGGATGAACCACACCACATTTTGGGAGGAACATCCTTTAGCCAGCGAGTTTGATATGCATCAGGCTGCCAGGAGATGCGCCATGCTCAAAAGATTGGAAAAAACAAACATCTTGGGGGATGGTCATCAATTTATAGGGATTTCTATACCCAGTATCTTTGGATTCCCATAAAAATCGATGACGATACTCGTTTTGCACCCCCCATAATCATTCATTGGATTGGTTTAAGGGAAAATCTTAACCGGAAACCATGAATTTCCCCATTAAACATGGGGCTTAAACAAGTAAAATTTCCCTTAAACTCCATTGAATCATCCAATTTACTAAGATTTTCCATTATAAACCATCCAGCTATGGGGGTGCCTCCATTTATGGAAACCTCCATATATTCCCCTTATTGTCCATGGAAATGCATCCCAGCCGGCAGGCACTACCAATATGGGCGTTCTGCGCAGGCGATTCCAATGCTCCAACTGTCGCCTGGCGAAGCTGACGGTTTCACCAATTTCACCGGGCGAATGGGCAGGCTGTCACCAACGATATCTGGTTGGTGGTTTGAAACATGAATTTTATGACTTTCCATTCAGTTGGGAATTTCATCATCCCAACTGACTTTAATATTTTTCAGAGGGGTTGAAACCACCAACCAGATATGGTTTTGCTCAAAATCCTTATACCCACAAAACAGTTTAAAGCTGCAAAATGACAATGATGTTAACGCTTTTGATTTTAAGATACCCCATGTTTGAGGGAAAAGCATGGAAAAACAACAGTACAGTACAGGTACTTACTGTATTGGTCAAGTCATTTTGTACTTGTGCACCCGAAAATAAATCCGTTTATGTAGCGTAATGAATCATATCCCTTCGCTGAATCATAAACACCCACCCATGCTTTTCTTAGTCGGGGTTGATTCAGTGTTTTGTTGAGACAGAGGGATGGGATCACATACCACGGTCCAAAAAAAACACGATTCCCAGGGCCGAAATCTGAAGCATGCCCTTAAAAGGAGCCAAGATTGTGACTGGTTGGTGGTTTGGAACATGACTTTTATTTTCCATAATATATTGGGGATAATCATTTCCAACTGACTTTCATATTTTTCCAGATGGGTTAAAACCACCAACCAGACAAAGTCAGCACCTGGCAATATGACCTCCGCAGTTGGGATATGTGGTGACTAATGGGTACAACTATCCAGTGGATGGGACATCTTGCAGTTGATAGGAGGTAGAAATCAATCCCATGATTTAGACGGCTTTCAACCATCCGGTTGGTGGTGCCAGGTTTCTTCCACCCACTCTTCGGGAACTGCATCCCCAAGTTCAATGGGAGATCTTCAGGATCCGATTTAATGGAGGTACGTTAGTACCATTTTTCAGGCCATATAAATTGGGGGGATATTCCCTGAAATTTAGGCCTGAAAAATAGGCCTTATATACGGTAGGTACCTCCAATAAATCGGTTCCTGAAATGGCCCTTGACCAAGTGCTGATGAATCCCGATAAGGATAAAGATCCATTGATCAGGCACTGCCCTGACCCAAGCCTTATGGTTGTTGCCCACAGGGTGCTGCACCAGTTTGGTGGGGTTACTGTAAATCATGTTAAAACCAACATAACTAGGGTTCATGCTAGATATTATACCCTTTGGCTATTTAACATAGCTATGGACAATTGCCCATTGATAGGTGATAAACATGATGATGTACCCGTTAAAAATGGTGATTTTAGTGGGATAAGTAGGCTTAATCATGCTTAATCCACTTATGGGGTGAACTAAGCTACTTACTAAGTGTGATGATCCTACAAGTAACTACCATGGAAAAGAAAAAGCACTTGGACTTGGATGTCCATCCCACTTAGTAAGTGGTGTTAATCCATATTAGCCATATAATCGGATAAGTGGGGATATTCCATGAATCTAACTGCCATCATATATATATATGATTATATATATATATGATTATATATATATAATCATATTATATATATATATATAATCCCATTAATCTAAGTAGGGATCTAGGGCCATAAAAACGCCATTTACAATTCCTGGGGCCACCTCCGCATTCCCCGAGGTCTTCCTACGGCGGTGTTGGTCGTGCCTCGGTGATCCTGGCGCGGATCTGGTGGGTCGGATCTGGTGGTCGAACAATGGCGATGGAACCACGATAAAACGGGATAAGTTGGTTTATAAACCATAGTAACTATAGATACCCTCTGGTAAACGTAGAAAAAACGATGGAAAATCACAATTTTTAATGGGAAAACTCACTATTTCTATGGCCATTTTCAATAGCAAACTGTTAGTTTACCAGAGGGTATATCTACCATAACCCCTAGTTTGACTTATAAACCTACTTAGCTAACAAACTGGGGCACCACCTTGTAGGTGAACATCATATGAAATCCTTGGGAAATCACAGTATTTTTTGGGGCGGAAATTTAAGGAGGAACTGAGGAACATCATGAATTTCGACCCTGGAGAATTACGACAAGGTGAACAAGATAGGGACTTACCCTCTGGTAAACTAACCTAACAATGGAAAATCACCATTTTCAATGGGAAAATCCACTATAAATGGTCATTTTCCATAGCTATGTTAGTTTACCAGAGGGTAACAGGGGACAAAATATAGGACATGATCATCAAATCATGTGGAGATAGTGGAAAAATGAGGGGAAGAGGGACAACCATCAAATATTACAAGGTGGTGCCCCGTTCGGAACCGCTAAATTGGTTTAAACTTTCAATAGACCCTCTGGTAAACTAACATAATTATGGAAAATCACAATTTTTAATAGGTAAATCAACTATAAATGGGCAATGTTCAATAGCAAACTGTTAGTTTACCAGAGGGTAACTATCTTGATAGTAGATTTATCAAACTAGTCGGTGGGGCTTATAAAATTGAAACGGGCGGGACATCACATTGTCGGGTGGGTACCGAGTTCAAGTGCAAGTGTCACTATTTTAACATATTTCACGACTTAACGAACATAAACTACTTGGCCCCAGTTATAAGAGGATTAGGCCTACTTATTCCACTGAAATCACCAGGTCATCTTTCATACGTACATCATCATGTTTATCACCTGGGCAATTTTCCATAGCTATGTTAAATAGCCAGAGGGTATATCTAGCATGAACCCTAGTTATGTTGGTTTCAACATGATTTAACCCCATCAAACTGACTTCCATATTTTTCAGAGGGGTTGAAACCACGAAACTGCCAGTATTTTTGGAGAACGACCATCCATTTGCCAGATATTTTCAGAAGTACAATACCAGGGATTTGACCCAGAAGCACATGCTTGAGTCTTTTGGGGCCTCTTGCAGAAAAGCCAAGATCCACTCTTAACCCGGTTTTGTGTAATATATATATATATATGTATAATATACATATATAATATAATATATATATATACACAATATAGTATAATATAATATACATCCTTAGTTGCAGGAATTAAAATCCAATCTATAACTGTTGGGGGCTTTAACAACAGGGAAAAGGACCAATATATTTCGGTAGAACTTGGTGTAGATGGATACATTCCTGGTTCCAAAAGGAGTCGATGTCGTATCCTGTGAAAGAATTGCGGAAATTGGATAGATTATTGGACTAAAGTTATCTAAATGTCATTGAATTTATTGAATTTGATATATGTATATGTATATTATAGAAATATCGCATGTGATTGCCCATTATACATCAATTTATTCCAAAAATAAAACATTCGACTCCACCCAGATCTTCTTGATCATTATAATATATACTTTTTTTTTTAAAGTAACAATAATAATAGCAATATTAACATATTCATACACATAGTATATCCATATCAATATAAAATAGATACAATTATATATATATATATGTATACATCCCACATGATTGCCCATTGGACGGGGCGCCCAGATCTTCCTGATCATCTACTTCCTGATCATCTACTTCTTCGTGGTGATCACTGCAGAGGCAAGTTTCAGAAGGTGATTTTTCAGCAAACAGATGGGGAAAAACAGGTTTTAACCACCAAAAAGATAGGGGATATAAGTTGATAAATGATGGTTGAACTCAGTTTTTTTTTTAAAAAAAGGATTTTCATGGGATTGACCTGTAACTTTGTTTGGGTTTTATGGGTTTTTAACTATGAAAGATAGGTGGACATAACTGATAAATGGTGGTTGATGGTTTAATTTGTTGGGGGTTATCAACCGTCCTGATTTATCGGGGATCATGAACCAACCAATCACAGGGATACATAATTTCATTGGATGGGATGCGTGCATTTTTGATGGCTCAAATCTCTACCCTCTGGGAAACGTTTACAAAAAACTATAGAACATCACCATTTTGAATAGGTAAATCAACAATCAATGGGGTATTTTCAATAGCTATATAGCTATATGTAACAAATTACCAGAGGCTATTGTCTATAAACATTCCATTCAACAATTGTTGGCCGTACATACCAAGGGATAATTACCCCCAAACAACCTTTGCTGATTGGGCTTATTGAACGACGCGTTTTCAAAGCCACCAAAACTGGCAATTCCATCCATACCCATTAGGAGCATCATTTAATATGATTTAATATGCACATTTTTCCATGCAGTTTATTTTTATCATTACCCACAGATGTTTTACTATAGTATCCGATATTACCTCTGGTAAATAAACATAGACCCTGAAAATGACTAATTTATAGTGGAAACTAGTCTTCCAACCCCGATGAATGGCAGGGTCGAACTGTTAATTTACCAGAGGGTATTTCTATATATATATATAGATATCATCTATATCATTTATGATCACCAGGTCATCAAATTGACATTCATTGACATTCCTATGATTATTATGTATAGGTATTAAATTCCATCTGATTTCCATTAAATCCCATTAAATCACCATTAAATCACCATTTATTTCTGCAGGGTATCTCATATTCTCGAGTAAAACCACGCCCCGACCATCATATCGATGCATCTCGTCATCTTCCCTGGAGGCATCGGTCCACGGCATGATCTGGACAGGGCAGGGGTGAGATGGAGATGGGACGCTTTCTGGTGAGCTACCCCATGAAATGCCACGAAATGCCATGACATGCCATGAAGTTGAGGATTTAACAATGATTTAACCAGATTTAAGCACTTAAAACTGGGATGTTTACATAATTTTGCCACTTAAACTTGGGATCTAACCATTAAAAAATATAAGATTTAGCCACTGAACACTCGGATTTAACTGAAGATATCTAAACATGCGGATTGAAATAACAAAGTTATGGGGACTGATAGTTGATTAATGTCAGCTAGGTTGCTTCATGCCAGTATTTTGCTGTTTATGATAGATATATCGAAGCAGTTGATGGGGTGAAACTAAAGTAACAAACATACCTGGGGCGGGCACCTCCTTGTAATGGTGATAAAATCATTCAACAAGCAGTTAATCGTGAAACGGTTGATGGCTAGATGTTTTTTTTAGATTCATGGTTTTTACCAGCAGTTGGTAGCTTCTAAACTTGTAGGATAAGAAATCATGCGGTCTGCGGTTTCTTCAAATGAAAAATCCCCAGTCGTCACCAGATAGGTTTCAAGTCACTAAGTCATGGTCGAATGACTTGGATGATTTGGGGTTCCCGCCGTGATGGCCCTGTTCTAAACGGGATTATAACTCCTGTAATGTCAACCCCGGATTAATAAACCCTGGTTTATTAATTGGGGGGGTACTCCAATAGTCACTATTTGATACTTAAATGGTACCCTCCCAATTAAACAGCCGTTTGGGGTTTATTAACCCAGGGTTGACATTAACTGTAAGGTTATAACTGTTAAGGTCTATAAGTGTATATCTTTGAATGCGTGGTTGAATATGTTGAATTCTTCACCTGAGATTCAAAAAATGTTTACGAAGTTTACGATTCAAAATGTGTACTGATTCGCCCAGACGGGGACAAAAAAGCAACGGAGATTGGTCATATTTGGTCGACCATAAAAGGTATTGTGGTGTTTGGGTCATTAAAACAAATGACCAATATTGGTGTTTAAAATATTTGGTCAATATTGGTGTTTAGAACAATAAATGGTGACCAAACACCTTTTTGACCTCAAATATTGGTGTTTGTGTTTACCATAAATCGGGGGAATCATGCCCAGCTTTTTTTTGGGAGTATTGAAGATAAGTGCTTGGATTGAGCGGCGTGTTTCAAGCGAGGCTGTACGAGACAGATTACAACATGCGGTTTCAACATTTGTCTTATAGACTTGGACATATATATATACCAGTTTACTATAGATTTCTTTGGCATTTTGGAGGTATAGCAAATCTGGTTGGTGGTTTCTGGCACATGTTTTTTTTTTCCATTTCATATATGGGATGTCATCCTTCCCATTGACTTTCATATTTTTCAAGATGGTTATTGCACCACCAACCAGAAATGATCCACTTCTTGGGGATTGAATGGATTCAGAGCTCAGTGATATTTCTGAGCTTCACCCTGTTAACCAACGATATAGCTATCCCAGATGCTCCCTGTATGGAATATTTACCTACATTTGGGTCATGTTGGTGGTAAATGTTGGTAAATATTCTATACATGGAGCATATGGGATATAGGAATTCACCTCAGAAACCGACTTTGCTGACGATTTCTACAGCACATTACAGCACTTTGTTCAATGTCTGGGGCTATCATCAAGGTTTACAGCTGGCAAAATCAGCTATAAATGGTACCCGGCCTGGTAAACGTTCACAAAAAACTATGGAATAATCCACCATTTTTCATGGGAAAATTCACTATTTCTATGGTGATTTTCCATAGTTATGTAACAGAGGGTAGATGTTCCTTTGCCATAATTGCCGGAGTGTATGAAAAAATATCTCTGTTTCTTGCTGCACCCATTCATCGTTGGTCAATTTCCAACGTCTGTCTGATGCAATCATCAATGTCCTTTTTCTGTTGGTTGTAACATCTTTGTGTGTCGCTTCTTGCTGGATTTGTTGGGTCAATATGGGTCAATCGTTGTTGTCCGTGCCGACCTTTACTGGGCTAACCGGTTAACCTTTGATGGGTACTTGACATACGTCCATCTTTTGCGGAAAAAAGACCTGGGGAGAGCCAAAGTATGTCCACCAGCAGTGCCCAAGGCTGAACCAACTAATCCCAGGGCCAATGTAATGAAGTAGAAGAGTGTCCGAAATTTGGTCGGTTAAATCCACATGTCATAGTAGTGCATTTTTAGGTACGGTCTACAGAATTCACAAACTGGGTGATTCATCATTTTCCCGTTGGGTTATGATTAGGTTATGAATAAGGGCCATTATAATAACCATAATAACTGGGAACTGTAATTATTAATTCCTCATGTTTCCCGGTAAAAACCCATTTTTTTCCCAAGGGCAACGCCTTCTTAGCGCCCTGACGCTCGCAGGAAGCGGGTGATCAGCTACTGGCAGATTTGCAGCGCAGCCACACACGTGGCTGGGACGATGATTCAATAGGAAGCAACCTGGGGTTGCGGAACATGTGAGTGATTTATGCTATCTATCAATGGACACTATCATTTCAGGTTAGTTAATTACTATCATTTACCCATATGTGATTGATGTTCTTTATAAATGGAACCCATCAGCATGTTTTTTACTAATGATGGTTGGAAACCATCAGCAAATGTTTACTACTGTTGGCTGTCCCATTTATTCTTGTCTAACTTTGTCTAATTGCTATTCAACTGACTCAGGCAACAATGGATTTAAATGGAATTTGTATGAAGTGATTTGGGGTTGCGAAAAATGTGATTTCTCTTCATCTTCCTGATGATAAAGCCAAGATTTGGGGAATCTCCCTCTCTCTCTCTCTATGTATATGGTATACATATATATGGATACATATTTATATATATATATATACATATTTATATATATAATATATTATAATATATCTATATATACACATACACAACATACCATGCAATTTTTCTCTAATTGGGAGGCCTGTCACCCACAAGCTTTCGCTTGATTTTTGGGTTTTTCAGGGTCCCCTGGAAAGGTCAGTGATAGCAAGGCCCCGGGGTAGCGCCGGGTAAATTGTAAAGAACTGGATAGCAAGCTGTGCATAATATCCAGTTGTATTGTATTAATATCCAGTTCTAGTTGTGTATAATTGTATGTAACAAGTTGTAAAAAATATTCAGTTCTTTACAATTTACCATGGGTATATAAGTATTTGTTTTAGGTGTAAAATATGTTACATACAATTTACGTATATAAACAACTGGTATATCCTTCGTTACATATTTATATAATTTTATATATGGGTAAATTATAACGACCTCACTGCGACCTCACTAATCTATAGTGAATATTTTACTTTTTTTGGGCTTAAGCAAATCCAAGCCATCGTTACATATTTATATATGGGTAAACTATAACGACCTCACTGTTCTCCCTCACTGGGAATGATGGTTAGTAGGGGTGACTATCCCCAAATGACCAAAAAATTATAGGTCAGTGAATTATTATAGTGTTGCCCAGATTTATAACCATAACCATTATTCATAACTATTAACCATAATATTAACCTTAGATTAACCATATTAACACATATTATTAACCATATTATAATTTTCCCAGATATATTATGTATATGGGTGAACCAAGCATGGCTGTGAAACACGACTAAACCAGTTCCTGGAATGCACTTCCAATTAGTTACTTTTGGGCATGTCCCTCTGGTGTCATCAAACGTGGAAAATCCATGAAAATCCTCTTTCAATGGTAGCTAGGTGGATTTTAGCTAGGAAAATCCATGTAGATGAAGTGGGAAGATTATCTCGATGAACCTGATGGCAAATCAGAGCCGTGTCTGTTTTTTGTTCCCAGCTGGAGGAATTCCCTATGCAAAAAAAAAAACTCACTGAATCCAATATGTGTTGCTTAGATTGTAGTACAACAATGTACAACATATTTTTGCTCCTCAAGGATGTTTGGGTTTGTTCTGCCTTCCAGTTAAATCTCTATTTCTAGTAGACCTAGTAGCCTCGTAGCGGCCCTTTATTTTGCTTGACTGCACCTGGATGTGCTTGGAAAAGCGAAGAAACACCCCCAGAAATGGCTCAGGTGGGGCGTTTATACCGCACAGATGGCTTTCTACAGCTGCTTTCTGATCTGATACTGCACCTGGGCGACGACTTCGAAGCAATCTTTAGGGTTTTGTTTGGATCCATGGGAACGAAACATATTTATGTTTGGGGGTATGTTCAAATGAACATATATATATATGATGTATGATGTAAATCTATGTAAATCTTAGATTTGGGCTTAAATATGGGTCCAGTTGTAGAATTGTGATGGGGTTGAAGATCATTCTGATGAGTTTTAGCCATCAACAATATGGGGATCTGACAATGGATTTGCTGAAAAACTGGCTTACTGACGAGTGTAGGTGAACATACGGCTTAGTTTTGAGCCGTAGATCTTGACATATCTTGACTTAACCAGCAAACATTGGGATTTAACATGATTTATAGTCATCCCCAAATAGATGGAAAAGTAATTCCCTACTAATTTGATGCTGATTCACTTTTCCATCTATTTGGGGATGACTATAACTCCAATTCACTGATTCGCTTATGGTCATGGTGTATTTTCCCCCTCGGAAATCCATCAAATGTGGCTAGCTGGACTCTTGGAATCCTGAGCCCACGAAGGCAAGCCATTGTGTTGGAAAATCCAAAGCTTGGAGTATGATTGAAGAATATTGAACTATAATTATATATATATATATACATTCAACATCATTCAACTATATATATATATGTTCATCATTCAACTATATATATATATATATCTATATATGTGTAATTATGTACGTATATATATATGTATATATTGAAGTATGTTGAAGTATGTTGAACTATGTTGAACTATATTGACCTTATACCAAAAATCAGCATTTTGTGTTGCTTGATTGGTGATATAACCCTTGCAACAGCGCTTCTGCATGATGTTGGCCGGCTACTGATGGGGTCTGCATCGTCGAAATGTGGCGATGTTACCATCAAAGCATGTCACCCCGGAAAATGTGGATATAATGCATCATTAATGAACCATCTGTGGGGATATGATTGGATAATAGTTGGAATATTTCCTCGGGTAGTCAAACATGGCTTGCTGGAATTTCCATTGTTTAGTTCTATGATTTTCCCATTTAACAAAAGAGAAGAGGGCATTTTCCCGCATGTTTGATGACGCCATTTTTGGCATCTTAACATATTCCCATGGTATTCCTGTCTGATATTCCCAAGATATTCCCAGGTTGGATTATTAGGTAGTGCCCCCCAAGTTATAAGTTAGTTGGTTTATAAACCATAGTAACTTTAGATAAGTTATAAGTTTGTTTATAAACCATAGTAACTAGTTCGATATATCATATATATATATATATCTACCATAACCCCTAGTTATTGGACTCAGAAACCAACTTACCCTCTGGTAAACGTTTACATAACTATGGAAAATCATACCCTCAAGATCGAGGTGTCTTGAATCCCCCCCCTGGGGTTCCCGTTGAAGGTTCTAAAATCATCACCACTATGATTTTAGAACTTTAAACGGCTATCAAATTAGAACCCTGAAAGTTTGGATATATGAGCCTTGTTGTGGTATGAATTGATTCCAACAGACCACAAGAAAAGGTCATTGTTTTGGAGTGCAGAAAAAGGAACCAAGTCGTGATGAGGTCTCTGCACGAAGGTGCAAAACATGTTTGGAATTAGCATCCCTG
>Ga0126342_10017153_pt1 | contig 12547 bp, 15 predicted proteins | sample Cyp1metagenome_FD_92528 | JGI IMG/M metagenome (GOLD analysis project Ga0126342, IMG submission 92528) | Coral microbial communities from Lord Howe Island, Old Settlement Bay, Australia - Cyphastrea 1 metagenome | ecosystem: Host-associated > Invertebrates > Cnidaria > Coral ...
AAATGCATTTTGGAGGCAGCGGGAAAAAACCGTCCGAGGCGGGAAAAAACCCGTCCGAGGCAAGAAAAAAACCGGCCGAGGCAGGAAAAAAACCAGCAGCAGAGAAAGTCCAGCTTTGCAACCGAAAAAGTTGCCGCAACGAAAAAAATACATGTCCGCAACGGGAAAAAGCAGCAGCCCCAAAAAAAAGTCTATCCTCAGACTACACTCACTCACTGCCGCGTAAGAACTAACCAAGTTGGCTCCCAACTGGATGTTACTTTTGCATCATGCGATGCAGCTTTGACTGGAAATGGTGAAACCTACGGACGATATGTTTCCATTTTCTTGACTTTGCAGAAATTGGACGATGTTTTTGTCTTTGTCGTTTTTATCTTAAAAAGGTGACAGGTCAACAAGAGACAAAGCAACACGTGCAGAGACACCTCGCTTGTGTGTGGTGTGAAAGTGGCTGAGCTCTGGGAACGACCGACTTGGTTTTGTGGACCTGTTTGTGCTCTTTAAGGACGACGTCCTTGCCGCTGACCCAGGTAGTCTGGAGGTTTTGAAGGTTTGCTACCTTCTACAATATCAGATAATTACAGCAATGAGCCTCAGTTGGATGCAATTGGTGATGATAGTGACAAGATGATATCTGGAGAGATGAGGAAATCTTGCAGTTTTTCAATGTTCCTGAAGAAGTAAGTTGTCTTGAAGTTGAGATACAATGTTTGCTGGCATGGGAGTTTCGCAAAAGTGTTCTAAGTTTGAAGGTGAAATCAGTGGAACTTTTATCATAATGATGTTGGTGTGACTGGCGATTGAAAACATATGATGGTGACAACAGCTTGTTTAAAAAGGTGAAACAAAACGTTGGATGCCGTAGCAGATATGTTGCAAGAGAATTTGCAAATAACAAACGTGATGATTTGGAGTCAAGCGAGTTAGCAAGATGTTGTCCCAGTGAACTTACATGGAACTGAACACGTTGTGCTGCGCAACCTTCCTGGTCAAAGACGGTGCAAAAGCATGGTACTGGTATTTTAGAGAATATGTGACAAGCAGCATGAACTTCCAATGGTGTTCGATTCAACCTTGTCTTGCAAAATGTGAAGGAAATGTTTTCATGGTGCACGTTGACCATTTGCTCCTCACAGGTAGCCGAGAGTTTTGAACTTAGAAGTTTCTGCCAACAATGCAACAGAAGTTCAGTGTGAGTCACCAAATGCGTGGTGGGACAGGAACTGAGATCAACTTTCTGAAAAGACGGCTTGTGATGTTGAGCGATGGAATGATGATAGTGCGAAGAACGTCAGCAGCATAAGTGGTTGAATGTTTTGAGAAACATTTTGGTCATGCTCGTGTTCAGAAGGTACCCTGTGACTCAGCTTTGCAACAGGAGGACAATTCTTAGAAACTCACACCAACAAATGTAAAAAACTTTCGAAGCGTGATTCGACTTCTTCTTTACCTTTCACGTGACAGGGTCGATATCATGTTTGGTGTCAAAGAGCTTGCGTCAGCTGTGTCCTCACCATCTCTATGCTCAGTACAAAGACTTCGAAAGCTGATAGGGTTCATCAAGTACACGGGTGAGATAGGTGTCAAACTGCCATTTCCAGAACATGGTGTTGGAAAGTTCAAGCGGGGACAGAAGCGTTTTGGTTTCTTCAGACCAACACAGATGCAGACTGGAGCTCAAACAAGGCACACAGGAGAAGCACTAGCTGCTCAATCCATTTTGTGAATGGATGTTTTGCCTACGGGTCAAGTCGTTCATAGAAGGTGGTTTCATTGTCATCGGCCGAAAGCGAACTGCATAGCATGATTGGTGGTTGCTGCGATGGAATTTTCATCAGAAACTGTCTATAGTTCCTTTTGTCAGTGGATGTTGAGCACCACCAACTTACAGACAATTCAGCGGCCCGACAACTGATTTCCAGACAGGGAGTTGGAAAAATCAGACACCTTTCAGGAAAACTTCTGTGGATGCAGTCAAAGGTTTTGGATGGAGATGTCATCATCCACCAGGTACCAACTCTTTGGAACTACAGTGATGTTGGAACGAAAAAACCCACCTCGCTCCAGACAACTGTTTCTGCTTTGTGGGATTGGTATGGTGGAAACTGATACAGCTGAACCGCTTGGACTGGAAAAATACAACAGTGTGGCAGAACAAGAAACAAACAGAAAAGAGATCAGCAAGCTGACAAAGACGTCGAAAAGAATATCAGTACTCATGACAATGCAGGGCCTTTCGCCGGTGGTTGCAGAAGGTGCTGAGACGAGCGATTTGCAATGTCCCAGCACAAGCATCGAGGCGGTCGAGCGCTATGAGCATTTTGGAATGTGGATCGTGACTTTCACTTTGCTGGTCCTTTGGTTTCTTTTTGCATACATGGCATGGTTTGCATGGAGAAAAATGCAAGACAACTTGAATACGTACGGAGAGAAACTGGAAAAGGCGGAATGGGATTTGTACCACTGCTGGAACCAAGTTGGAGATGAGGATAACTATATTGCCCAACAAACTTCAAGGATCGATGGACTCCACAACCAGTTCATGATGATGGATGGACGTCTTACAGAAGCAAGCAATGAGGCGTCGATGAGTCATGACTATATAGTTGGACTTCATTATTCAGTTGTGGAACTGGGTGGATTCTTGCGTTTTCCGTTTGGAGTTGAACCAAGCCACTTGATTTCCATGGGAACTCAGGAAAGAGCCAATCTGGTAGCTTTGAATACCATGGGTTCAGGGCAATATCTTAACCTTGTGAGGCAATGTGCGTTTGTGGAAGCTGGGGAGACAACTGACATTCAAATGAGTGCAAACCAGAATACCGAGGAAACAGCCGAGAGTGAGGAAGGCACGGAAGATGAAATCACAGCAGCGAGGCCTTTACAAAACCTTGACATGGCGAGCATGCTAGAGGAGTTGAAAATAGAGGTCAAGATAGCTCTTCAAAGGGAGGAACCACAGGATGCAGGGAGACTTCAACACATGATGTTACAAATGTTGGAGGATATCAGAAGTGGAGTGACAGAAGGTACGGTGCAAAACTACAGCACGAGGATTGGAGATCTGTTCTTCCAGTTGTCAGAAGCGGCAACGCGTCAGGGCAGACTGCAAAGTAGCCTTTACTATGGTCGAAGATGCGCACAGTTCAGAGGAGATGCATGACAAAACTCAATGGGTTTTTGTGTTGTGAACGTTCAGCAAAGACATGGCTGAGCGCGCGCAAAAGTTTCAAAAATGTGGAACGGCATTGAGAGCGGCACGCGTACGCTTCACAATTCCGAGGAGGAGCGCGAATCATTTTTGACAGCACTTTGCACCAGGATGACATGCACAAATCATGATGAGAAGTGTAACAAGTTTCATCCACTTACATGGCAAACCCATGTACGTATCTTAAGGCCCATTGTGGTTCGAGAAAAGCGCGCTCCCGCTCACAATCCAAAAAAATGTGACCACATGATGTTTTGTGTGGATCAATGCCTGGACCAGTGCGGGCAAATTGTTGTTCATGAATAAAGCCTATGATTGATACTGACAATGTTCACTTGAAATAGTTGGCTTTGTTTTTTTAACATTTGGTAGATAAATGCTCGAAAAAGTGGTATTTCAATCCTATAATGTAGAGGTAAGAACGGAAACGACAATTTTTTAAACGTCCGAACATGCTAACATTCGATTTTCGGACACAAAATCAATTATATAATTATTTACCAAAATTTGTTGATGAATTGTGACGAAAAACTATGCAATGGACACTTTGATTTCGCAATTTTGATTTCCAAAATATTGAAAAAACATGAGCACATGATAGTTTGTTTTCATGAAATGTGTTGCCAAAATATTTCGCAGATGCAGTGCGTGCAAAAATTGGAAACCGATTTCACCACTTAAATTCAACCGCATTTTTTGTTTGGTACCTTGTGGTCATAATTTTTTGTAAACATACTATCCCAAAAATCATTTTTAAGTGGTGGTTCATAATTTGGGTCTACCACATTGACGTTTGAACGACATTTTCACCTTAACAAATCGCAGTTTTCATTTGGCTTGGAGCGGTGCAGCCATTGCGACCATGGGTTGTGGCACTTCTCAGCAAACCACTGTGCCGGGGGCGCTCCCACAAGTTTCTGTGCAAGCGACATTTGTTGGTGCCAGTGGCAATGATGCGAAACATGTCGCGGTGATTTTACCTGGCGGCTATACTAAATTGATGCAGCCCAACGAGAAGTACCACTATCATATTTTGGAAACTCGGACAGACTTAATCTCTTCCACTTCATCCACAATGCTGGATAAGAACACTTTCATCCGGCAAAACAATACAAAGGATATATAAGGAAATCAACGCATGACGGTGCACAGATTCATGTGAAATATGGAATTTTGCCAGGCAAAATTGTTTTTTTTTGGCAGAAAATCCTGTTTTTTTTTCAGGCCCAGCCTAAGTATGCCACTTTTGGAAGTGGTTTCCCATCCTGGAGCTAAGATGAAGATGATGGTAATCAGTAATATTAGGATTTGGACCCCAGACACCCATCCTTGCCTAAGTATGAAACATATTGTTTTGGAACGACTTCAAACTAAGGCTGTAAGCAAGAAAATATGGGGATGAAAACATGATTTGAGCGAATTTCACCAGCAAAATACAAAGAAACTGATCTATGATGGGATATTCTCCAATTCTTTTCGACGATGAAAACTGGGATTTCACATGATTTGATCCAGGCGCAAGACACTTACAGCATGGGCCAACCCCTGAAGTTCAACGTGGATTCCTTCGTGGAATCGGCTATCCAGTATTGCAAGAAACATAAGATCCAGGCGCAGAGGGCCAAGGCTACCCTGGTACTGGGCCAATGGTGTGGTGATATAATGGGTATATGATGGTATAAACATGGTGAAAAACCCATCAAATCAGTAGGGATACCCTGTTGCATGGTTCTTGAAAAGGGGCTTCTTATTCCATGGTTTATGGGCGAGTATGACATCACCCACCCAACACATCACTTGGGACACGTGGCCCGTACAATTCTATGGTCAAGGAATGTCAAGGATACATTTCGTGGAAAACTGGATGTTTTCCGCCAGGGGGTCTTTGGCTTCGACTGCTTTCCAAGTTTGATTGCGTCCATCATCAGCACGTGCCTTGGCCGTAAACAACGCTGCCTTGGTTGCCTTGCCTTGGTTGCCTTGGAATCCCCAATCTGCAGTCCTTGGCAGGTCGCTGGGACTGCAGGGGCCGTCCTTTCGCAGCGTCTTCCATTGCATCAGTAAGTACTACATGAGGCCCGGCACACGCCATGGTGACAGAAACCTGTGTGTTTTAAAGTGTTTTAGTGCGAAACTCATGGGCAATGTATAGTCACTATAGTCTTTTGCCATCTTGATGGGGGTCTATAGACTACCCAGCTATCTGAGGTTGACCACGTTTCAAGGCAATTTTTCATAGGAACAAGACGAATTCAGCCGGCTTGATGGTTCCAACAAGTCCTTAGTCTGCGGCAGAGCATGTGATGCCAGGAAGGAGTTGTCTCCAGAAGTTCCAATGACCAAGTTGGAACCCTTGTCGTCTCCTGCTCCACCAAAGTCCTTCCCAGTGGTTGTGAAGGAGAAACTCGGAGCTGGGAAATTCTATTGTGACCTTAACGGCCGACCAGAAATGATGATGGTTCAACCGGTTAGGGAAGCCACCCCAAAATTTCCATAGATTTCCAGGTTGCAGCCTCGATTCGTTTGTGGGGCTGGGGGAAAACCTTCTACCCATCAAGATCAGGGCAGCCAGTAATGTGAGCAACCCCCAACAGGTGGTTGAAAAGTGAAAAGACCTGGAAATTACGGGGGAAATCATTTTTTGTGGGTTAGTAAGTATCGGATATCTTAGCTGACAGAGGATGGATCTGGAGGCGCTGGGTTGAACTTTCAGAGATTTTCAGGGAGATTTAGGGGTTTGACAACCACTACATATATATATATATACATACATATATATATATATATTTCTTGGCAGTCCACTTTTTGGGATTGATTCCTAGTTTATTGTCAACATTCCAATCTTGTTCGTGTCGGTTGCAACTGGAAAAAAATATATCCTTTTTTAAGGATCCTTTTTCGTGTATCTGAGTGTATCCTTTGCGCCGCCGAACAAAGGATCGATTGCCAATTCTACATAGGCACTTGGATCATCTACAGTGTGGAGCAATGGGAGCAGACAATGAAGCACCTGCAGCAACGGAACCAAGCCGAACTGGATGCGAGGAAAAAGTTCTCTCCATTGCACAGATTTTTTCTCTCTCTCTTGCCAAAAGAAAAACTCAATCCAGAATCTTCAGGATTTTTTTTCATCATTTTTGTACAAGTGAACTGACCATGAACCGGGATATTGACTGTTGGTCCCAGAAAAGTTGTGATTCTTACAGCTATTCAACATTTGTAACATCCTAGAAACCAGGTGAAACCAGGTGAAACCAGGTCCACAAGTGTCGGTAAACCTCGGTGGATCAGAGGTTTTACTTCAAGTGGTTTCAAAAGCTTCACCCGATGCTTGGCGTTTTCCGAGACAACTTGAGACCTGGGTGACCTGGGAGAGACAACTTCTTCTTGTGGCTGTGTTATCAGCCATACCTTGAGAGCGCATACTTCGCTGATGCACACGTGCTTTTTTAAGGAATGATATGCCAGAGTCCCGATGGGAAGATTATGTGCCTGGCCATTTTCGTGCCATTTTCATCGTTTTTCTTGGGAACGGGGAGAACTCAGGGTCTAATCTGGGCTGATGATCCTTACTTGCCACATTGTCCGAGATTGCTCAAGCACTGGATTTCAGGACAAATGTTTGTGCCTTTGGCAACTGGCACCTCAGCTTCTGAAAAAAATGCCCCTAGGAACCCTTGGATAATAGTTTTTTTTTTTTCCCCCGGATCATCACTTTCCCGATTGGAATGCCATTTTTTTGGGTATATCACGGTATATCCCAGTTTCCGACACTTATATGGGCCAATGAGGTGCTATATCATGTGGAGCCCTTCTTTGAAGGACGAGAGCAACAGATTGAAATTGTCCTGGAACAAGACAATCATTTGTTGCTCGCCCATGGTGGATGTTTTGATCCCATCGACCAGATCGGATCGCAAGGTATGGACCATGTTTTCACCATGGTTTTCACCACGACATGGAGAGAAAATGAGGTTGGTGGCTGACACCGGGGACATCATCAAGGAGAACGGTATCATTGTGTCTTAGCTTTGTAGAACCTGTGTGTGACAAAAGGGTGCCTTTGAAGACTTGAAACCATGTGGTTTTGCATTGTGATTCTTACTGTATGGATGGCCAACATTCTTTCGCTGTTTGTTGTTCTTAAACAGATATTGAAAGAGTATATCAACTCAAATGAACTGTAAAACTTGTAAAACTGTTTCAATATTTGTGTTGAAACTGTTTACTGTAAGTATCTATAGAAAGGGTCGCAACAAGATGGAAACGTGTTTCCACGATATTTTGGATGATGTTTCCTCAGAAATTCCCGGTTTCTAACTTTTCTATGACTGGGGTTTCCTCTATTTAACTGCAGTGAACCAACCATCACACCACCTTTGGCCGCAGCCACTGAGACCATGTTTGTAACGCCTGGCTCCTTCGATATCCCAACTACTTGGGCACACAACATCACCAAGAAACTGCATGCCATGGGCTACAAGAATCAGGTGCGCCCTCGGCCTTGCATTTCTCCCCGGCCCTGGCCCAGAAATGCGGGTGGACATCCAGCTATACTTGTCCAATGTTGATGTGAACAGAAGGGTACCAGGCTTTTGACCTACGGCAATTCCTTTGTATCCCAAGTTACTGCAGAAAGAAATCACATGGGGATCATGACTTCGCCACATCATCTCAACCACAGCGGAGGGCTGCATCCAAAGCCATTCCCGTGCCGAAGTGATGTAGATGAAGTGACGAAACTTTGGAATCTGGATTGGTTCAAAAAATTGGGACATGATCCTGAAATCCACTGGCTTATCATATCATCGATTATGGATGGGCCATTTTGGACCCCCATTTCAGTTACACCCGGTGGCATCCGAACCTCCAAATCGCCAGGCCATCGATTTGGAGTTCATCTCAACTCAAGATGGTCCACAAGTCGTCGAGATCAACAGCAGATATAGCCGCTGAGCGCAGATGCCATACCTTTTTACGTAAGGAACCTAATAGTGACTGCATCTTTCTCTCTCTTTCTCTATGATACATGTACTGTGTATTATATTTGTACATGATACAATTGTTTATATGTTTTCCTGGACGTTTTGCTGCTGGGTTGTGTTTTTTCTTTTCCAACTACGCATGTTTTGGAGTCATGACTTTTTGGCAGGGAATGCACCGTCACAGCTTGCCATCCAAAGTTTTAGGTGGTTGGTCAGCCATTTCAGCCTGTGATGTGAAAACACTTTGATTGGCGTGGACTTTTTGCACTGATTCTTAAAAGGAAGAGAGAATTTCCTCTACCTATCAATGCTATGGACATCTATGGACCTATAGGACCTATAGGACCTATAGTAAGGGCTCAGCCAACAAGTTAATCCCCATCTGACCCATCACCAGTTTTCCTAACAACGCGCTCAGGTTACATGGGTTTTGCTTCTTGGTGACCTGCTGCAAGGAGAATGTACATGTCAAATAACCCAAAGCTGGTGATCAGAAGAGAAATAAATACACCACAATTCAGATTTTCTGTAATTGTTTACCCGAAGAACATACATAGAGCATATTTGTTATAAGTGTTATACATTTCCCAGTTTGGCCGTCCTTGAATGTAATTGATGAGTGGTGCCCTGATTTGACTGAGCCTCATGAAAAACAGACCCTTGGAGGAAGTCTCGTAGTGGACTCCTGAAAGCCGAGAGCCCCTACTACTTACAAGTTGAAAATGATGCAAAAACAACTCCAAGGTCACCCAAGTGGATAGTGGTGGATATATACAAGTCCCTGTATTTCTGATAGCGGTCCATCACTTGCTGACCGGAGATTTCATTGCTTTCAAGCCAGCTCTTGTCAAACCTACATGGAGAACCCAAAATGCAGAGCTCTTAGGTGCCTTTTTGGAAAGTGGGGCGAAAACCGGAGCAGACCTTGAAATTGGTAGAACAGTCAATTTGCATAATTCATTGATTACTTTTATAGGTGTGTTACCAATGCTGGTTTCGTGGTTTCAAACATTTTTTCTATTCTCAACCATATCTGATATTGTTCAGGGAGGTTGAAAGCAACAGCAGGCTTTACTGCAATGCCCCTGACTTCCGGGTGGGAGAACTAGGTACTCAGACCATTCCGAGAAAGGCGCGTTGCTCAGCAAACCGGACTTGAGGAACTTGGAAAATCGCCGCTGAGCAGCAAGCGTTTCGGATCATCGTGGCCTTTCTTGTTTGGGGGTGCATAGACACATATCAAAAGTCAATTCCTGCTATTTTGGCGGTGGTTTGCTATTTCATCTGCAGGATCGCTGTGTACATGTACACATTGCTTGGAGGAGTTGCAGATGATGCAGATGATGCAGATGATGCAGATGCTGCAGATGATGATGATGATGATGATGATGATGATGGTGATGCTGATGGTGATGCTGATGGTGATGGTGATGGTCATGGTGATGGTGATGGTGATGGCGATGATGATACTGGTGATGGTGATGATGATGATGATGATGATGATGATGGTGATGCTGATGGTGATGCTGATGGTGATGGTGATGGTGATGGTCATGGTGATGGTGATGGTGATGATGATACTGGTGATGATGATGATGATGATGATGATGATGAGATGATGATGATAATGATGATGATGATGATGATGATGATGATGATGCTGATGATGATGATGATGATGATGATGATGATGGCGGTGGCGCCGGTGGTGGTGGTGGTGGTGGTGGATGACGGATAGTGAATGATGAATGATGAATGTACGGGTTTGAGCCACCACCCCAGAAGTTGGGGACTTACGAACCACACAACCAGTAGAATCGAATAGGACTCACCAGCTGCACCTTTGTCATGAAATCTTGTTGTCTTGCCATTTGTTCGCAAGTTGCTTGCATTCTCAAGATTGATAATGATTGATATTTGGTCTCAGAGAGGGATGCTTGTTAAAGTTGAGATCAGGGATCAAAGGGTTTCAGTGTTCTGCTGCTTGTACACAATTGTTAACAAGATAAACAGGTGAGTTGTCTGAAATATAACATATGGCACCTTTACTATTGACACGTACGAACATCACCAAGTCCACACAGATCAACCAGCAGGTTGCGGAACCAGTTCAACCTCCTATCCGAGGAACCTGTTCCTGTTTGGGCCAGCCATGTCCGCGCTTCCCATCGGATGAGAACATTATCAGCAAACTGGCTGTGGCTGTATACACCAACAAAGGAGGTCCAGTCGAGGACACTGTGACTGCTGCCACTGCTGCCACTGCTGGTGTGACTTGGTGGCCTGGGATGGAAATGGATGTGAGATTTTGCATGTTGTGAGCGGGATTCACACGCACACTGAGTTGGATGTTCCCTGCGAGAGAGCTGGGCAACAAGTTGTGGCCCGTCATTTGTACATATCGTACAGTTTTGGGGTGCAGGATATCGTGGATTTGGAGTTCTTGAAGAAGTACCTGGCGGAAGGTCATGCGGAATGTTGGACCCCAAAACCAGCTTTCAAAGCAGGTGCCTGCAGACGGGGGATGGGCGTCTGGATCTTCGATTCGTGGCTCAGGGTGACATCAACTTTTGGGTACCTGGGTACCCCCAGTTCTGACCCCCATCTAGAAACGATCCAAGCAGAAAATTGAAATTTGGGGATGAAGGATGCTCCAACTGATGCTGCAACACGTCAGATTAGAACCTCATGTCACTTATGTCGCTGGCTTGACACAGCTTCCCACTAGTGTAGAAAGATGTGGGTCTCTGCCCAGGCAATGTGGGTCCGGAGGACGGCGGAACGTGTGGTTGTGGGATGTGGGTCCACCATAAGGCAAAAGTTTTTTGGGCAAAGGATCTTCAATCTAGATTCTTCGACAGCTCGGGCCTGTCCGGGAAAATGGCAGGAGTTCACCTATGGAGGTGGCAAATGGGCCAAGTTGGGCTTCATGATGCTCACGGCCAAGAGGGTGGAGTGGGCCGAAACCAACGCCAAGTTAAAGGTGGTCCCAGCAGTCCTGGGTGGAGCTGTGGACTGGGACTGGGGCCCATAGACACTTTCAATCGAAGTGAATCATTCCTGAAATGTTCCGATAAAGAGAACATCCTAAACGGTTTGCTCTCCTGCTTCGGTTGGGCATGACGGTACCTTCATGATTTCAGATTGTGACAGATAGATACTGAACGCCAGCTGTGAGGGTATAGGCCACGATTTTATTTTCTCCACCAAATTTGACAAACCGCTTTTAAATTCCAGATCTCCGGTGTTGATATCCCCATGTTATGCCATGTTCATTTCTTCAATCTTCTTTTTTTGCTGTTTTTCGCTCCCGATCTGCATGATCTGTATCGGTTTTCGCCCTTGCCACATCGGTCCCAGAGTCCCAGAGCATCTGAAGTCGATGAGATGCGACAGGCGATGTTCGAGAAACTCTTCAAGCATCCAGGCTCATATCTGTTGGCTCAGGCCGGTTTCAATGGGTTTCAGGCAATGGCAATCTCAGGCCATGGCTTAAGGGAAAATGAAGAACAAAAACTCGCTTGATTTTAGGGGTACCCAGAGGGCGCCAAACCCAGTATATAATACAGTGCAGAAACTAGTATCCAGAAATAAATCGCTTCATTGCATGGATATGTCAATCTGTTTCCGACCTTCATTTGTTGCCCATCCGAGTGGAACCGTGTCATGTCCTTGCAGCACAGGATGATGAGATTGGGCACGAAGTGGACAAGCACGCACTTGACTATTGAGATAGAGCTGCAACGACTGAACCCAGCTGCCTTTTTGTGCTAGTCTCGACCTTGATATCCAGCAGCAAGAAGTGCATTCTCAATAACATATAGTGTTTCATTTATATAACGGAATTGCAGCTGAATCCCCCCCAAAAATACATTATATTATATTGTTCAGCAAATTTGGTAAGTTTCAGCATTTTGCGAGACTAAATTTGAAACACTGACGCAGCACACATTGCAGTGTGCTGCTCAAAGCCCCTTTGAAGAGAGGTGAAAGCCTCTCAGAACTTGAGTGATGTGAGCCTCCCAGTCATTTTGATGGGTTCTCAACACTCCCAACTAGGGTTAAAATTGGCTTGTTAATGTATCAGCGGAAACTGATAGTGGGTCATACAGGCTCATACACCCCCAGAGATATGTACTTAATTCTTGTTCATGGTTCGACTTGTATTCCTAGCGAAGAAGGGTTTGTCCAGAAATCGATTACAGACACACACACACATATTATATATATACACATACATACATACATACATACATACACATACATACACATACATACACATACATACACATACATACACATACATACACATACATACACATACATACACATACATACACATACATACACA